>OGCQ01000152.1_pt1 | contig 136896 bp, 118 predicted proteins | sample 1570161 | NCBI WGS metagenome assembly OGCQ01 (sample SAMEA4384402, study PRJEB24528) | human gut metagenome
CGATGGTAGTGTGGGGTCTCCCCATGCGAGAGTAGGGAACTGCCAGGCATCAAATTAAGCGAAAGGCCCAGTCGGAAGACTGGGCCTTTTTGCATATGTGCGGAATAAATGCCGGATGCGACGCTGGCGCGTCTTATACTCCCACATAAGCCAGATTCAACAGCGAATACGGCTTCCCCAAATTGCCCACTTCCATACTTCCTCCTTACCAGAAATCTATCCTTAAGCTCCTTAATAACCATTTTCCTGCTAACTAAATTCATGGTTAAGGTTGTATAATGATGCGCAACAAATGTATAACACTTTCTTTACCAAAAAAAATAAACAAAAGCGACCGACAAAAGCATCGGATTACGGCAGGAGACATAATGGCATGGCTGAAAGTAGTGTAACGGCAGACAGCAAACTGACAAGTAGTGATACTCGTCGCCGCATTTGGGCAATTGTTGGGGCCTCTTCAGGTAATCTGGTCGAGTGGTTCGATTTCTATGTCTACTCGTTCTGTTCACTCTACTTCGCCCACATCTTCTTCCCTTCCGGGAACACGACGACTCAACTACTGCAAACAGCAGGTGTTTTTGCTGCAGGATTTCTGATGCGCCCAATAGGCGGTTGGCTGTTTGGCCGCATAGCCGATAAACATGGTCGCAAAAAATCGATGCTGTTATCGGTGTGTATGATGTGTTTCGGCTCACTGGTTATCGCCTGTTTGCCAGGCTACGAAACAATCGGTACCTGGGCTCCGGCATTATTGCTTCTCGCGCGTTTATTCCAGGGATTATCCGTTGGCGGAGAATATGGCACCAGCGCCACCTATATGAGTGAAGTTGCCGTTGAAGGGCGCAAAGGTTTTTACGCATCATTTCAGTATGTGACGTTGATCGGCGGGCAACTGCTAGCTCTACTGGTTGTCGTGGTTTTACAACACACCATGGAAGACGCTGTACTCAGAGAGTGGGGATGGCGTATTCCTTTCGCGTTAGGGGCTGTGTTAGCTGTTGTGGCGTTGTGGTTACGTCGTCAGTTAGATGAAACTTCACAACAAGAAACACGCGCTTTAAAAGAAGCTGGATCTCTGAAAGGATTATGGCGCAATCGCCGTGCATTCATCATGGTTCTCGGTTTTACCGCTGCGGGCTCCCTTTGTTTCTATACCTTCACCACTTATATGCAGAAGTATCTGGTAAATACTGCGGGAATGCATGCCAACGTGGCGAGTGGCATTATGACTGCCGCATTGTTTGTATTCATGCTTATTCAACCACTTATTGGCGCGCTGTCGGATAAGATTGGTCGCCGTACCTCAATGTTATGTTTCGGTTCTCTGGCAACCATTTTTACCGTTCCTATTCTCTCAGCATTGCAGAACGTTTCCTCGCCTTATGCCGCTTTTGGTCTGGTGATGTGCGCCCTGCTGATAGTGAGTTTTTATACTTCAATCAGTGGAATACTGAAGGCTGAGATGTTCCCGGCACAGGTTCGCGCATTAGGCGTTGGTCTGTCATATGCGGTCGCCAATGCTATATTTGGTGGGTCGGCGGAGTACGTAGCGTTGTCGCTGAAATCAATAGGAATGGAAACAGCCTTCTTCTGGTATGTGACCTTGATGGCCGTGGTGGCGTTTCTGGTTTCACTAACATTGCACCGTAAAGGAAAAGGGATGCGGCTTTAGTGACGGGTCAGTTGCCAGACGGTATAGCCGGTGCTTGCACCGGCGATATCCCAGGCAAAATCCTTCCAGCTCCAGCCGCTCCCCTCAGGGCGGCTATCCCAAAGCTCTTTTGACGCCCCCAGACTGACAGAGAACATCAATCCAAACATGGCACTGCGATCCCGGCTCATCCCCTGATGCTGTGAATATTCATTTCCGGCGGCGGAAAGCATCGCCGAGGCGATAAAGTGTTGAGCTTTATCCTGCCCGCTCCAGTTATCGTTAGCCATATGGCTGCATCCAGAAAGTAACAATAGCGAACAGACAAAAAGAATACGCAAAACGTGGCCTCCAAAAAACAAACCCCGTACAGGACGGGGTTGTGATTACAGGATGCGGCTAATTAATCGGTCGATGCGGATACGGCGCAAACGGCGGATGAGTTTACGAACCTTCACCGGATAATCGGCAATACTTTGCAGATCGCGGTAGTGCTTAACGATGGTGGTATGCTCGCGGATCAGATCCAGTTCTTTCTCTCGCTGTGGCGCAAGCTCCAGTTGCGGATCGTGGATCAAAATGGCGTTTTCCAGATCCAGACGCCAGGCGCGCGGGTTCAGGTTATTACCGGTGATCAAAATCCACTTATCATCAACCCACATCCCTTTCAGGTGATAGGTGTTGTCGTCATCTTTCCATAACCGAACTACTAACTGGTCAGTGTTGACGTAATACTGTAAACGACTCAGGAAACGACGCAGATTGATCTCATAGAGATAAGGCAATGCGCCAATTATCTTGAAAGGTTCATCTTCCGGAATGTAGAAGTCATTCGCGGTTTTATCACCAACAATAATTTCGACCTTTTTCCCTTCGCGCAGCAACTGGATAATATTGCGCACAAGGATTGCTGGTAGGTTGAAGTAAGGTGTGCAGATGGTTAGTTTCTGCTCGGCACAAGGCATAAGATGGAAAATAGTCTTGTTCAACAGACTCGATTTCCCCAGCCCCACTAGCGGCGTTACGGAAAGCTGATCGTTGTCGGCATCGCCCTGGAAATGATAAGCGGCATCACGCAGCTCCTGGCGGAACAGGCGAATGTCGTTCTTGATTTCCGGGCTTTTTGGCCGATTAACATCATCCAGACGATTAACGCCGCGGCCATTCATAATATTCTGTGTAACCCATTCAAACATAATGTCTGACATCTTACGGTTACGGATCAGATGATAACGGTCGTAGCGATATTTATCGTGCTGATGCAGGTAAACATCGTTCAGGCTGGCACCGCTATAAAGTACGCTATCGTCGATGATAAAGCCTTTAAAGTGCAGAACACCAAGGGCTTCACGGGTATTGATTGGAACGCCATAAACCGGAACATTTACGCCCGGATTTTCCTGCGCCATGCGGCAGTACCAGTCAGCGTTAGTGTTAGATGCCGCAGCGCCAATGCGTCCACGTTGTGCACGATGCCAGTCGACCAGCACCCGCACATCCAGTTCCGGACGCTGCCTTTTAGCCTCATACAACGCGTTCAGAATGCCTTTGCCACCGTCATCCTGTTCGAGATACAGGGCAACAATGCAAATGCGCTGCTTCGCGCTGGCTATTTTTTCCAGCAACGTCTCCCGGAAGTCGGCGGGAGCGTAAAAGAAATCGACATCATCAACTGATTGAGAAATCTTGGGTAGTTGGGCAAGGTGTTGTTGATGTTTATTACGCTTAAATTTTGACAACATCACAGTGCATTTCTTCTCTGTTCATTGAAGGGTCCTCTGTGCAATGCAGACGACATAAGCGGGCAATAATAACACCAGTCCCGATTAAGTGGTCAACATTTCCAGTACCTTACTCATGATTCCTCGCGCTGGGCAAGACTTAGCGTAAGCCCAACGATCCCCTCTTCGAGCTGGATATCAACGTTAAACCCGAGCTTGCGGGCCAGCGCCACCATGCCACGATTGTTTGGCATCGTAATACCATTCAGACGTTGTAGTCCGTGATCTCGCGTATAGGTAATCAACTTTTCCATTAAGCGTCGACCTAAGCCTAACCCTTTAAGATCCGAGCGAACCAGTACGGCAAATTCGGCATCGATGTTATCAGGGTCGGAGATCGCACGTGTGACGCCGAGGATCTCTTCCGTTTGATCAATTCGTCGTACCGCTACAAATGCCATTTCCCGATCGTAGTCGATCTGCGTCATGTTGGCTAAATCTTCATGGGTAAATTCGTTGATCTCGCTAAAGTAGCGGTAATAAAGATCTTCTTTGGTGACTCGCGAAATGAATTGCTGAAGCTGTGGCTCATCTTCTGGCAAAATCGGGCGGAACAAGCAGCGTTCACCGTTTTTCAATTCTACCCATTCTTCCAGCTGATGCGGATAAGGGCGCACAGCCAGTCGGCTCTCGTTATCACCTTCAAACGGCGCGATATCCAGCGTGACATCCAGCGCGGTAAATTCACTGCCAGAAGCCAGCAAAGGATGAATATCCAGACGCTGAATTTCCGGGCAATCGACAATCAAGTTGGAAACCTGCACCAGAAGCTGGCTCAAGCCTGCAACATCCAATGGGCGTAGCGCACTGCGCGCGCGAATCTTTTTACTTTTGATCCCCTGAATAACCAGATAGCGGGCCAGGTTCATGTTCAGCGGCGGCAGTGCGACGACGGCTTGATCTTCAGGACGCCACTCCACACCGCCTTCACCCAGCATGATCAACGGCCCGAAAACCGGATCGTGCTCAACCACAACCCGCAACTCCTGAGCGCCAGCACGGTTAGCCATACTTTGCACCAACAGGCCGTGGACCCGCGCCTGCGGCCAGGCCATTTTTACGCGATCGAAAATAGCGTTTGCCGCTTGCTGGACTTCATTGGCTGTACGTAGGTAGAGCATGACGCCCTGAACTTCCGATTTATGTGGAATATCCGGCGAGCGCAATTTCAGTGCCACCGGATAGCCAATCTGTTCGGCAATATGTACCGCTTCGGTGCTATCACTGGCAATCCAGGTAGGGAGAGTATTCATACCATACGCTTGCAGGATGGGCTGAACTTCATGGGTATCGAGCGACGTAGCCCCTTCGGCAATCGCCTGTTGCAACAGAAGATGCGCTTCTGCGGTATTGGAAGTCAGATTGCTGGGCAACGCCGGCGTTTCGCGTAGTTGCTTCTGATTACGCCGGTACTCGACCATATGCATAAAAGCAGTGATGGTTCCTTCCGGAGTACGGTAGGTCGGCAGCCCGGCTTCGCTGAATAAACGTCGTGCCTCTTGCGAGGAGTGCTCGCCGCACCAGTTCGTCAGCAAAGAGACATATTTGCTGCGGGGATGATGCTTTACCGCTTCAATTAATACTTGCGCGCTTTCTGTTGCGGGAGCAGCGGCGCTGGGCGAATGAATAACCATCAGCGCATCAAAATCCTGGCTGTGGAGCAGAATGTCCAGCGTTTTGACATAATGCTCGCTGCTGGCGTCATCGCGCAGATCGAGCGGGTTAGAGATTGCCACATGCCCTGGCAGTGCATCGCGCAGTTTCTGGCAGGTTTCTTCGCTTAGCGTTGCCAGCTTGCCATTGCGTGACCATAAGGCATCCAGCGCCAGCGCGGCAGGCGCAGCACCGTTGCTGATAATCATCAACCGGTCGCCACGCAGCGGGCGCATATGGCTAAGGGTTTCCACCGCCGAAAACAGTTCGTGGGTGTCCTGTACCCGCAACAAACCGGCACGCTGAATAGCTGCATCCCACGCCGGATCCATTCCTGCCGTGGTATTCAACAGACGTTGAGCCGCCGGGCTACGTCCGCTTTTAATCACCAGAATCGGTTTATTGCGCGAGGCACTACGGGCTGCCGAAACAAAGCGTCGCGCGTCGCTTAACTGTTCGAGATAGAGCAGGATGGCGCTGGTTTTACTGTCGCGCGCCAGATAGTCGAGCAATTCATCAACGTCGATATCCAGGCTGTCGCCGAGCGCAATAAAGTAGGAAAAGCCCATCTCACGCTGTTGCGCCCAGTCGAGGATGGTGTTGGAGACAGCAGCCGATTGCGAAATAAACGCCAGCTTGCCGCGTTTAATCGGCACAGGCGAAAAGCTGGCATTCAGACCTTGCCAGGGAGCCAGTAAGCCCAGACTGTTTGGTCCTAGCAGGCGCATGTTATGGCGCAGGGCGCAGGCGCGGAGATCTTCGTGTTGCGATGCCGGGGCGGAAAGAATAATGCAGGTTTTACAGCCTTTCTCGCCGAGCTCTTCCAGAAGAGCAAGATTACGGCTGGCATTGGTACATAAAACCGCAAGGTCGGGTGTAAAGGGCAAGCTGGCAATATCCGGCCAGGCCAACACACCCAACACCGCTTTCCAGGCTGGCGTCACCGGGAGTACCGGTCCGTTAAAGCCTCCCGCCAGCAGGTTACGCATCATCAGGTAACCTGCGCGATTGGGTTTCATCGATGCGCCAATTACCGCAATCGATTTTGGTCGCAGTAGTGCTTCCAGTCCTCGCTGACTCATACCGGTCTCCCGCAGAAGTGACCGAATGATTTTAAACGCTTTCTAACTGTTCTGCTGTGATGCTTCCCGGATGTTGCGTTTTTCCTGCCAGATAGCGTGTTTTAAAGCGGGTAAAATGCTCGCCTAACCCTGTCGCCGCCCTGGTATCGCCGGCCATATCTAACAGTGCGATGGCTACCTCGGCAGTACAATATTGGCCTTCAGCCTGGGCTTCACGCAGGCGATAGGCAGAAAGCCGAGAAAGATCGACGGAAATGACGGGAAGATTATCCAGATACGGACTTTTACGAAACATCTTGCGAGCTTCTGGCCAGGTACCATCGAGCATGATAAATAGCGGAGGCTTATCGGCAGGTGGTGTGAAGATCACTTCCCGTTGCTCATCAGCATACGAAGCGGGAAAGACCACCATTGGCTGATAGTCTGGGTTTTGCACCAGATCCAGCAAATCTTGCGAGGGTTCGGTACGCGACCATTGAAACGCAACGGTATCAGGCAAAATATCAGCAATCAGACGCCCGGTATTACTGGGCTTCATTGGCTCGGTGTCGAACATCAGCAAACAGAAGTGACTTTTTGCTTGTGCTGGGGTAATTGTCGAACAGAGACATAATTTCTCTGGCAAAAGACAGCGTTGGCAGCGACGAACGCGATTACCGCGGGCAAGAAAAGGACGTGTTGCGCGCGCAATACGCTCGGCGCGTAACTGGAGAACAGCGTTTTCGGTCATAAGAGAGCGTCGAAAAAACGCCATTGTCGCAGAGGAGAAAACGGGGCACAAGATGCGCCCCGGTAAGATTAAAGAGATTCGTTCAGCCAGCTGTCGAACGGCGCTTTCGGTACTGCGCCATTAAGCATGTCGACAACCTGACCGTTTTTGAAAATCATGATCGTCGGTATACTACGAATTCCAAAGCGACTGCTCAATTCACGTTCAGCTTCGGTATTCACTTTCACAAAGCGCACTTTACCGCTACGCTCTTGCGCGACATCTTCAAAAATTGGTGCGAAATTACGGCAGGGGCCGCACCACGGTGCCCAGAAGTCGATCACCACAGGTAGATCATCTTTCAGCAATTTGTCGAGCGTTTCACCGGTCGCATTAATCACCTCTCCGTCAAACAAGTCGTGACCGCAGCGTCCGCATTTTGCCGCATCTTCGATCCGATCGTCGGGAATGCGATTGATGGCCTGACAATGGGTACAAACGGTATTCATAACTAACCTCGGGATGAGTAAGGAGACTTATCGGCAACGACGCCGGTATGTTTCTAATATGTTACATATTATCGGGGACATTGTTCCAGACAACAATCTGTTTTATTCAATGGGTATGATAGACACAGGCTTTGGAACGAAATCATGGCGAACCGCGCGCACTTCGGGTAATCTGCGCGCTTCGCGCAGCGCTGGTGGAGAAAAGCATGAACGATGAAATGAAAGGTAAAAGCGGCAAGGTCAAAGTGATGTATGTCCGCAGTGATGATGATTCTGATAAACGTACCCACAACCCGCGTACCGGGAAAGGGGGCGGGCGTCCAGGAAAATCTCGTGCTGACGGTGGCCGTCGCCCCGCCCGCGATGACAAACAGAGTCAGCACCGTGACCGCAAGTGGGAAGATTCGCCGTGGCGCACGGTTTCCCGCGCGCCGGGTGATGAGACGCCGGAAAAGGCCGATCACGGTGGCATCAGTGGTAAAAGTTTTATTGATCCGGAAGTTTTGCGTCGTCAGCGTGCGGAAGAAACCCGCGTCTACGGCGAAAACGCCTGTCAGGCACTGTTCCAGAGCCGTCCGGAAGCGATTGTTCGCGCCTGGTTTATCCAGAGCGTAACGCCACGTTTTAAAGAAGCCTTGCGCTGGATGGCGGCAAACCGCAAAGCGTACCATGTGGTGGATGAAGCGGAACTGACAAAAGCGTCAGGCACGGAACATCACGGCGGCGTTTGCTTCCTGATCAAAAAGCGTAACGGTACAACCGTGCAGCAGTGGGTAAGCCAGGCAGGCGCGCAGGATTGTGTACTGGCCCTGGAAAACGAATCTAACCCGCATAACCTGGGCGGCATGATGCGTAGCTGTGCGCACTTCGGCGTGAAAGGTGTTGTGGTGCAGGATGCAGCACTGCTGGAGTCTGGGGCGGCTATCCGTACCGCAGAAGGCGGCGCAGAGCACGTTCAGCCGATTACTGGCGACAACATTGTTAACGTGCTGGATGATTTCCGTCAGGCGGGTTACACCGTAGTGACAACTTCCAGCGAGCAGGGTAAACCGCTGTTCAAAACCAGTCTGCCAGCGAAAATGGTACTGGTGCTGGGTCAGGAATATGAAGGGTTACCGGATGCCGCACGCGATCCGAACGATCTGCGCGTGAAGATTGATGGTACTGGCAACGTTGCCGGGCTGAATATCTCTGTCGCAACCGGCGTTCTTCTTGGCGAATGGTGGCGTCAGAATAAAGCCTGATAAATCAGCCGGGTGGCAACTCTGCCATCCGGCATTTTCCCGCAAATTTACTCACTCTCTGCCGGTAATACTGGCATCCAGTCAATCGGCGTCTCGCCACGTTGTTCCAGCCACTGATTTGCCAGCACAAAATGGTTGCAGCCAAAGAATCCACGATGCGCCGAAAGCGGCGACGGATGCGGTGCTTTCAGTACATGATGGCGTTGCTTATCTATAATCGCCCCTTTCTTTTGCGCATGTGATCCCCACAACAAAAACACCACGCCTTCGCGATGCTGATTTATGAGGCTGATGACTTTATCAGTAAACGTCTCCCAGCCGAGGCTGGCGTGGGAATGCGCCTGACCAGCGCGAACCGTCAAGACGGTATTGAGCAGCAGAACACCCTGACGCGCCCAGCTTTCAAGATAACCATGATTAGGGCGGGTGAAACCGGGAATAGTATTTTCCAGCTCTTTATACATATTCAGCAGTGACGGTGGTGTCGCAATGCCGGGGCGAACGGAAAATGCCAGACCATGCGCCTGTCCTGGTCCGTGATAAGGATCCTGACCGAGAATCACCACTTTAACGTCACCCAACTCCGTAAAGCGGAACGCGTTAAAGACATCTTTTTGTGGTGGATAGATAGTGACGCCGGACTGCCGCTCGCTGGCGACGGTCTGAAGGGTATTAAGAAAATAGGGTTGCTGCTTCTCTTCAGCCAGCACATCATGCCAGGTTAATTCGTTAGCCATCTCGCTCTCCTGCGAATCTTTAATCCGCCTAGCTTAACTGCTTCTTTCTACAGAACAAAATCATGCTCATTTTATAGACAAAAAGACATGCAAAAAAATGTAAATTGGTAAAATTTCACATCTGCATAAGTTGATGTAAAACAATAAAATCCATTTGTGACCACACTTGATATGTGGTTTTTATTGATTTAAATCAAAGAATCAAGGGTGTTTGAGGAGTATATATACACTCAAGCAACAATGGTTTTACCAATTGGCCGCGACAGGCTGAACAAATCAAATAATTTTGCCGGGGAGGCATCACATGATTACAGGTATCCAGATTACTAAAGCCGCTAACGACGATCTGCTGAACTCTTTCTGGTTGCTGGACAGCGAAAAAGGCGAAGCGCGTTGCATCGTTGCGAAAGCAGGTTTTGCAGAAGACGAAGTGGTTGCAGTAAGCAAACTGGGTGACATTGAATACCGTGAAGTTCCAGTAGAAGTGAAACCAGAAGTTCGCGTTGAAGGTGGTCAACACCTGAACGTTAACGTTCTGCGTCGTGAAACTCTGGAAGATGCAGTTAAGCATCCGGAAAAATATCCGCAGCTGACCATCCGTGTATCCGGTTATGCAGTTCGCTTTAACTCTCTGACTCCGGAACAGCAGCGCGACGTTATCGCTCGTACCTTTACTGAAAGCCTGTAAGGCTTAAGTAGCAAGTTACTAAGCGGAAGAGGGCGACCTCTTCCGCTTTTTTTCGTTAATAGAAAATGCGTACCGCGCAATAGACCAGCAACAGGGCAAGCACGATATTTAACTGGCGACCATACTGGCGAAACAATCGCTGAAACAGATGCCCCGCCAGCGCCCAGCACACATTGCCAAACGTCCCAATCATCGCCAGCAAAACGCTGACGCCAACTACCCAGCTTAGCGCCTGTGTTTGCGGCAGAACAAACGTCGACAGTGCCGTAACACCGTACAAAATGATTTTGACGTTCACAAACTGCAAAGCAAAGCTGGTCCAAAAACTGATTGGTTTTGTCTGAAGTCCGTCTTCCTTTGTTGGGCTGGTGGCGATTTTCCACGCCAGCCAGACAATATATGCCGCCCCCGCCCAACTCAAAAGGTGTACCGCTGCCGGGTCAATCACTGCCAGTGAAAATGAAATGCCCGCACACAGTAACATCACAATCAAAAATCCCAGACTCATCCCTGCCAGCACGCGGGTACTTTGACGAAATCCATGCGACGTAGCAGAGCTAAGGGCGAGAATATTGTTCAGTCCTGGCGTCATGGCGGTAATCAGGGTGTAAGTCCAAAAAGCACTTAAAAGGGTCGGTGTCACTTGTTATCTCCTCTGTTTTGGTAGACAGTACCCGACACGGAACATTTAAAAAAATGAATGTTTTTACATTCTAAATTCGATATTTTCGATAGGTTTGGGGTTATGGATCTGCGCCGTTTTATTACGCTTAAAACCGTGGTGGAAGAGGGTTCCTTTTTGCGAGCTTCGCAAAAATTGTGCTGTACACAATCGACGGTGACTTTTCATATTCAGCAGCTTGAGCAGGAGTTCTCGGTACAATTGTTTGAGAAAATTGGTCGACGAATGTGCCTTACCCGCGAAGGACAAAAGTTGCTGCCGCACATCTATGAACTTACCCGAGTGATGGATACGCTTCGTGAGGCTGCGAAAAAAGAGTCGGATCCGGACGGGGAACTACGCGTTATTTCAGGCGAAACGTTGCTCTCTTATCGAATGCCGCAGGTGTTGCAGCGTTTTCGGCAACGCGCTCCAAAAGTGCGTTTATCGTTGCAGTCGCTGAACTGTTACGTGATCCGTGATGCGCTACTGAATGATGAGGCCGATGTCGGGGTTTTTTATCGCGTAGGGAATGATGATGCTCTGAACCGACGAGAGTTGGGTGAACAACCGCTGGTGCTGGTGGCTTCACCGCAAATTGCAGATGTCGATTTTACTGAGCCGGGAAGACATAACGCCTGTAGCTTTATTATCAACGAACCACAATGTGTCTTCCGGCAGATATTTGAGAGCACGCTGCGCCAGCGGCGGATCACGGTGGAAAACACCATTGAGCTTATAAGTATCGAAAGCATCAAGCGTTGTGTCGCGGCAAATATCGGAGTCAGTTACCTGCCGCGTTTTGCGGTAGTAAAAGAGTTGGAGTGCGGAGAATTAATTGAATTGCCTTTTGGCGAACAGTCGCAGACCATTACGGCAATGTGCGCTCACCATGCCGGAAAAGCGGTTAGCCCGGCGATGCACACTTTTATTCAGTGTGTTGAAGAGTGTTTTTTGCCGGGATAAAAACAATGCCGGGCTTAAACCCGGCATTGAGATTACTCTTCTGTCGTTTGCGGTGGCACGCCCGTTCCGCTTGGTTTACGGCGCTTACCAATATTTTTAGTGTCGCGATGGCGTTTTTTCACCCGCGGCTTCTCTTTCTCTTTAGCTTTTTTCTTCTCGGCACGTTTAGCCAACACTTTCTTCGATGGCTTGCCGGTCTGCTTCTCGCTTGGCGCACGCGTTTTCGGACGTAACTCATCAATTACGCGAGCTTTAATTGGCTCTTCAATATAACGGCCAACTTTGCCCAGCAGCAGATGGTCATGGGCTTCCACCAGCGAAATCGCGGTGCCTTTACGACCGGCGCGCGCGGTACGTCCGATACGGTGCAAATAAGTATCGCCACTGCGCGGCATATCGAAGTTAAAGACGTGGCTGACGTCAGGAATGTCGATACCGCGCGCGGCAACATCGGTAGCAACCAGTACGTTTACGCGGCCTTCGGTCAAGCGTTTAATCGCTTCGTTACGCTTGCCTTGTACCATCTCACCTTCGAGATAGCAGTTGTTGATGCCTGCTTCGCGCAGCCAGTTTGCCAGCTCATGCACACGCTCACGCTTACGCACAAACACAATTGAGCGGGTCGCTTCCGGCTGTTTTAACAGATGCACCAGCAACGCGGTTTTATGCTCAAGATCATCGGCGCGGTAATACCACTGATGAATTTTTTTGCGCTCACGGGTGGACGGATTGGCAGAAACTTCCACCGGATCTTCCAGCAGACGCTCGGCAAAATCCTGAATCGCATCGCCTTCCAGCGTTGCCGAAAAGAGCAGGGTCTGTTTACGCCAGCGCGTTTCGCCAGCAATATGTTCGATATCCTGGGCGAAGCCCATATCCAGCATACGGTCTGCTTCGTCGAGGATCAGCGTTTCAACCGCGCGGCAATCGAAGTTCTCTTCTTTTATGTATTGCAGCAGACGTCCGGTCGTGGCGACCACAATGTCCTGGTTTTCGCTGAACACTTCTGCGTGGTTCATATAGGCCACGCCGCCGGTGATGGTGGCAATATCCAGATGCGTATGTTTCGCCAGTTCGCGGGCATGATCGGCCACCTGCATCGCCAGTTCGCGAGTCGGGGTAAGGATCAAAATACGCGGCGGACCGGATTTCTTACGTGGGAAATCGAGCAGGTGCTGCAACGCTGGCAGCAGATACGCCGCCGTTTTACCGGTGCCTGTCGGCGCAGACCCGAGTACATCACGGCCATCGAGCGCAGGCGGAATGGCGGCAGCCTGAATGGCGGTCGGGCGAGTGAAACCTTTATCCTGGAGGGCTTCCAGCAGGCTTTCGTCGAGTTCAAGTTCGGAAAAAGTCGTTACAGTCATGTTCTACCTCTGTGTGGGGCGCTGATTATAGACGTTACGGCTGCAATCTTCATCTGTTTGTATGGATATCGCTTCTCGGGTATTGTTCTCACCCGGTGCTATCGCCGTTTTTCCTGCAAGGTTTTATTTTCATGTCACAGTCTACATCCGTGTTTCGTCGTAATGGATTTACTTTTAAACAGTTTTTTGTTGCTCACGATCGCTGTGCGATGAAAGTGGGAACGGATGGCATTTTGCTGGGCGCATGGGCACCTGTGGCTGGGGTAAAACGTTGCCTTGATATCGGCGCGGGTAGCGGGTTGTTGGCATTAATGCTGGCGCAGCGAACAGATGACAGCGTGATGATTGATGCAGTTGAACTGGAAAGTGAAGCTGCCGCGCAAGCGCAGGAAAATATCAACCAGTCCCCGTGGGCAGAGCGGATTAACGTCCATACGGCGGATATTCTGCAGTGGATCACACAGCAGACAGTACGCTTCGATTTAATCATCAGCAACCCACCTTACTATCAGCAGGGAGTAGAGTGCGCGACACCTCAACGGGAACAGGCTCGCTATACCACTACGCTTGATCACCCATCGTTGCTGACTTGTGCGGCGGAGTGCATTACCGAAGAGGGATTTTTCTGCGTGGTGCTGCCAGAGCAGATTGGTAATGGTTTTACTGAACTGGCATTAAGTATGGGCTGGCATTTACGTTTGCGGACGGATGTGGCGGAAAACGAAGCGCGACTGCCGCATCGGGTGCTGCTGGCATTCTCCCCGCAGGCGGGAGAATGCTTTAGCGATCGCTTAGTCATTCGTGGGCCAGACCAGAACTATTCCGAAGCGTATACGGCGCTGACCCAGGCTTTTTATCTGTTTATGTAATGATTGCCGGCAGAAAGGATCGATGGACCGGAATGCGTGAGCAGTTCCGGATAATCCAGCGTGAAATGCAGGCCACGGCTCTCCTTGCGCATCATCGCACAGCGAACAATCAACTCGGCAACCTGTACCAGATTACGCAGCTCCAGCAAATTATTTGAGACGCGGAAATGGGCGTAATATTCGTCTATTTCTTGTTGGAGCATGGTTATCCGCCGCAGGGCGCGTTCCAGGCGCTTCGTTGTGCGAACAATGCCAACGTAATCCCACATAAACAGACGTAGCTCGTGCCAGTTATGCTGAATTACTACCCGTTCGTCAGGGTTCTCAACGCGGCTTTCATCCCACGGCGGTAACGTACTGACGCCGTGGGCATAAGGTATACGTCTGCTGATATCTTCTGCCGCCGACCAGCCATAGACCAGACACTCCAGCAATGAATTCGAGGCCATGCGGTTAGCGCCGTGTAAGCCGGTATAACTCACTTCGCCAATGGCATACAAACCCTCGACGTCCGTACGCCCATGATCATCAACCATTACACCACCGCAGGTATAATGTGCAGCAGGCACAATCGGCACGGGTTCTTTCGTGAGATCTATCCCCAGCCCGAGCAATTTTTCATAAATCATCGGGAAATGCTGGCGAATAAAATCGGCGGGCTTATGGCTGATGTCGAGGAACATACAATCTGCGCCGAGGCGTTTCATTTCATGGTCAATGGCGCGGGCGACAATATCGCGCGGGGCCAGTTCGCCGCGCTCATCAAAATCGGGCATAAAACGCGTGCCATCCGGGCGCTTGAGATAAGCGCCTTCGCCGCGCAGTGCTTCCGTTAACAGGAAATTGCGTGCCTGTGGGTGATACAGCGCGGTAGGGTGGAACTGATTAAATTCGAGATTGGCAACCCGGCAGCCTGCGCGCCACGCCATAGCAATGCCATCGCCAGAAGAAATATCCGGATTGGTGGTGTACTGATAAACTTTTGAAGCACCGCCGGTTGCCAGTACCACTGCTTTTGCGTGGCAGGTTTCAACCGTTTCTTTATTTCGGTTCCATACCCACGCGCCAACAACCCGTCGCGTGCCCGGCAGGCCAATTTTGTCAGAAACAATCAGATCAACCGCGTTGCTGCGCTCCAGCACGCGAATATTCGGATGGTTCTGCGCCTTGCCCACCAGCGTGGTTTCTACTTCTCTACCGGTGGCGTCGGCGGCATGAAGAATACGACGGTGACTATGTCCACCTTCACGAGTCAGATGGTAGCTTTCTTCGCCATTCGGCTGAATGTGGGTATCAAACAACACCCCCTGGTCGATTAGCCATTGCACACAGGATCGTGCATTACTGGCGACAAATTCAACTGCATGGCGATCGCAAATACCAGCCCCGGCAATCAATGTGTCTTCCACATGCGAGTCAATGCTGTCAGTTTCATCAAACACGGCGGCAATACCGCCCTGGGCATAAAATGTTGAACCTTCCGTTACCGGGCCTTTACTTAGAACGATGACCTGATGCTGGTCAGCCAGGCGTAGCGCCAGTGAAAGTCCAGCTGCGCCGCTACCGATAATCAACACGTCACATGAATGTTCAGGGAGAGTATTCATTTTCTTTGTTTAATTTACTAAACACGTTTTGGTCAGCATAACATCATGTTGTGCAAATAAACACCTGCTATTTTAATATTTGTTACAGTGACTAAACACGCTGGCTCAGGGCGGCGAGAAAAAGAGAAGTTACTGGCTGGTGGAGGATTAGGTGGTGAAATAAAAAGGCCGTTGGGTTACTCTTCAGGCAGTTAAATGGGCATTTCTACACAGATAATGCGATGTTCAGATTCTGTAGACTTATAATGATAGATAATGATCCGTCTACAGCATGACAAACAAAAACAGATGCGTTACGGAACTTTACAAAAACGAGACACTCTAACCCTTTGCTTGCTCAAATTGCAGCTAATGGAGTGGCGTTTCGATAGCGCGTGGAAATTTGGTTTGGGGAGACTTTACCTCGGATGAGCGAGCAGTTAACGGACCAGGTCCTGGTTGAACGGGTCCAGAAGGGAGATCAGAAAGCCTTTAACTTACTGGTAGTGCGCTATCAGCATAAAGTGGCGAGTCTGGTTTCCCGCTATGTGCCGTCGGGTGATGTTCCCGATGTGGTACAAGAAGCTTTTATTAAAGCCTATCGTGCGCTGGATTCGTTCCGGGGAGATAGCGCTTTTTATACATGGCTGTATCGGATTGCTGTAAATACAGCGAAAAATTACCTGGTTGCTCAGGGGCGTCGTCCACCTTCCAGTGATGTGGATGCCATTGAAGCTGAAAACTTCGAAAGTGGCGGCGCGTTGAAAGAAATTTCGAACCCTGAGAACTTAATGTTGTCAGAAGAACTGAGACAGATAGTTTTCCGAACTATTGAGTCCCTCCCGGAAGATTTACGCATGGCAATAACCTTGCGGGAGCTGGATGGCCTGAGCTATGAAGAGATAGCCGCTATCATGGATTGTCCGGTGGGTACGGTGCGTTCACGTATCTTCCGAGCGAGGGAAGCTATTGATAACAAAGTTCAACCGCTTATCAGGCGTTGACGATAGCGGGATACTGGATAAGGGTATTAGGCATGCAGAAAGAACAACTTTCCGCTTTAATGGATGGCGAAACGCTGGATAGTGAGCTGCTTAACGAACTGGCTCATAACCCAGAAATGCAGAAAACCTGGGAAAGCTATCACTTAATCCGTGACTCAATGCGGGGTGATACTCCCGAGGTGCTCCATTTCGATATCTCTTCACGTGTGATGGCCGCCATTGAAGAAGAGCCAGTACGTCAACCGGCGACATTGATCCCGGAAGCCCAGCCTGCGCCGCATCAATGGCAGAAAATGCCATTCTGGCAGAAAGTACGTCCGTGGGCGGCACAGCTTACCCAAATGGGCGTAGCAGCATGCGTATCGCTTGCAGTTATCGTTGGCGTCCAGCACTATAATGGGCAATCTGAAACGTCCCAGCAGCCCGAAACGCCAGTATTTAATACACTGCCGATGATGGGTAAAGCCAGCCCGGTTAGTCTGGGAGTACCTTCTGAAGCGACCGCAAATAATGGTCAACAGCAGCAGGTACAGGAGCAGCGTCGTCGCATTAATGCAATGTTGCAGGATTACGAACTGCAACGCCGACTCCACTCTGAACAGCTTCAGTTTGAGCAGGCACAAACTCAGCAAGCCGCTGTACAGGTGCCAGGAATTCAAACTTTAGGAACGCAATCGCAGTAATGAAGCAACTTTGGTTTGCCATGTCATTAGTGACAGGTAGCCTGTTATTCTCTGCTAACGCCTCGGCCACTCCCGCGTCCGGGGCGTTATTACAGCAGATGAACCTGGCCAGTCAGTCACTGAATTACGAGCTGTCATTTATCAGCATCAATAAACAGGGTGTTGAGTCTCTGCGTTATCGACATGCACGCCTCGATAACCGTCCTCTTGCACAATTGTTGCAAATGGATGGCCCGCGCCGGGAAGTGGTACAGCGCGGCAATGAAATCAGCTATTTTGAACCGGGACTTGAACCGTTCACGCTTAATGGCGATTACATTGTTGATTCTCTGCCATCGCTCATCTATACCGATTTCAAACGCCTTTCTCCTTACTACGACTTTATCTCTGTCGGGCGCACGCGTATTGCTGATCGTCTTTGCGAAGTCATTCGTGTGGTTGCCCGAGATGGTACACGCTACAGCTACATCGTGTGGATGGACACCGAATCGAAATTACCGATGCGGGTTGATCTCCTTGATCGCGATGGTGAAACGCTGGAACAATTTCGCGTGATTGCTTTTAACGTCAATCAGGATATCGGCAGCAGTATGCAGACGCTGGCGAAGGCAAATTTGCCGCCGTTGCTTTCTGTTCCTGTTGGTGAAAAAGCTAAATTCAGCTGGACGCCAACCTGGCTGCCACAGGGTTTTAGCGAAGTTTCCAGTAGTCGACGTCCGCTACCGACGATGGACAACATGCCTATCGAATCACGTCTCTATTCCGACGGATTATTCAGCTTCTCGGTAAACGTTAACCGCGCTACGCCATCGAGCACCGATCAGATGTTGCGCACCGGACGCAGAACCGTCAGTACAAGCGTACGTGATAACGCCGAAATCACCATTGTTGGTGAACTGCCGCCGCAAACGGCGAAACGCATTGCCGAGAATATTAAGTTCGGGACAGCGCAATGATCAAAGAGTGGGCTACCGTCGTCTCCTGGGAAAACGGGCAGGCGCTGGTCAGTTGTGATGTTAAAGCCTCATGCAGCAGCTGCGCTTCACGCGCCGGTTGCGGTAGCCGTGTGTTGAATAAACTTGGCCCGCAAACCACGCATACCATTGTCGTACCCTGTGATGAGCCGCTAGTGCCGGGGCAAAAAGTGGAATTGGGGATCGCCGAAGGCAGCCTTCTTAGCTCCGCATTACTGGTTTATATGTCGCCGCTGGGGGGATTATTCCTCATCGCTTCGCTATTTCAGCTACTCTTTGCTTCTGACGTCGCAGCATTATGTGGTGCGATCCTCGGCGGTATTGGTGGGTTCCTGATTGCGCGCGGCTATTCGCGTAAGTTTGCTGCCCGGGCAGAATGGCAACCGATCATCTTAAGCGTGGCATTGCCGCCTGGCCTTGTGCGATTTGAAACATCTTCGGAAGACGCGAGCCAGTGATTTCACTGGCTTTGTTGCATTTTGCATAACAAATGCGAGGACGTTTCCATATACCACAATCCATACGGTATGAACATTTCCTCGCCTCAATGTTGTAGTGTAGAATGCGGCGTTTCTATTAATACAGACGTTAAGCTCAGAACAGCGACTTCTAAAAGCCTGGTTAACCGGGCATTAAGGCACAATAATCATACTTTATGAAGAATATACGTAACTTTTCGATCATAGCTCACATTGACCACGGTAAATCGACGCTGTCTGACCGTATTATCCAGATCTGCGGTGGCCTGTCTGACCGTGAAATGGAGGCGCAGGTTCTCGATTCCATGGATCTTGAGCGTGAGCGTGGCATTACCATCAAAGCGCAAAGCGTGACGCTGGACTACAAAGCGTCTGATGGCGAAACCTATCAGCTTAACTTTATCGACACCCCGGGCCACGTAGACTTCTCCTATGAGGTTTCCCGTTCGCTGGCTGCCTGTGAAGGCGCACTGCTGGTGGTCGATGCCGGGCAGGGCGTAGAAGCGCAAACCCTGGCAAACTGCTACACCGCCATGGAAATGGATCTCGAAGTGGTGCCGGTACTGAACAAGATTGACCTGCCGGCAGCCGATCCTGAACGCGTGGCGGAAGAAATTGAAGATATCGTCGGCATCGACGCCACCGACGCGGTGCGCTGTTCAGCGAAAACCGGCGTTGGCGTGCAAGACGTTCTCGAACGCTTGGTGCGCGACATTCCGCCGCCGGAAGGCGATCCGGAAGGCCCATTGCAGGCGCTGATTATCGACTCCTGGTTCGACAACTACCTGGGCGTTGTTTCACTTATCCGTATTAAAAACGGCACCCTGCGTAAGGGCGACAAAGTGAAAGTCATGAGCACCGGGCAGACCTATAACGCCGATCGTCTGGGCATCTTCACGCCGAAGCAGGTTGACCGCACTGAACTGAAATGTGGCGAAGTAGGCTGGCTGGTATGTGCGATTAAAGATATCCACGGCGCTCCAGTAGGCGATACCTTAACACTGGCGCGTAATCCGGCAGAAAAGGCGCTGCCTGGCTTTAAGAAAGTCAAACCTCAGGTATATGCTGGTTTGTTCCCGGTAAGTTCCGACGACTATGAAGCCTTCCGTGACGCGCTGGGTAAACTCAGCCTGAACGATGCCTCACTGTTCTATGAGCCGGAAAGCTCCAGCGCGTTGGGCTTTGGTTTCCGCTGCGGCTTCCTTGGCCTGCTGCACATGGAGATCATCCAGGAACGTCTGGAACGTGAATACGATCTGGATCTGATCACCACTGCGCCGACTGTAGTGTATGAAGTTGAAACCACGTCAAGAGAAGTTATCTACGTCGACAGCCCATCCAAGCTGCCAGCGGTAAATAACATTTACGAACTGCGCGAGCCGATTGCAGAGTGTCACATGCTGCTACCGCAGGCATATCTCGGCAACGTTATTACGCTGTGCGTAGAAAAACGCGGCGTGCAGACCAATATGGTTTACCACGGTAATCAGGTGGCGCTGACGTACGAGATCCCGATGGCGGAAGTGGTGCTCGACTTCTTCGATCGCCTGAAATCTACCTCGCGTGGTTATGCGTCTCTGGATTACAACTTCAAACGCTTCCAGGCGTCCGACATGGTACGTGTAGACGTATTAATCAACGGTGAACGTGTTGATGCGTTGGCGCTGATCACCCACCGTGGTAATTCGCAAAACCGCGGTCGCGAGCTGGTGGAGAAGATGAAAGATCTGATCCCGCGCCAGCAGTTTGATATCGCCATTCAGGCAGCGATTGGTACGCACATCATTGCGCGATCCACCGTGAAACAGCTGCGTAAAAACGTACTGGCTAAATGTTATGGCGGCGATATCAGCCGTAAGAAAAAGCTGCTGCAGAAGCAGAAAGAAGGTAAGAAACGCATGAAGCAGATCGGTAACGTCGAGCTGCCGCAGGAAGCGTTCCTCGCCATTCTGCACGTCGGCAAAGACAACAAATAACCCTTAGGAGTTGGCATGGCGAATATGTTTGCCCTGATTCTGGTGATTGCCACACTGGTGACGGGCATTTTATGGTGCGTGGATAAATTCTTTTTCGCACCTAAACGGCGGGAACGTCAGGCAGCGGCGCAGGTGGCTGCCGGTGACTCACTGGATAAAGCAACGCTGAAAAAGGTTGCGCCGAAGCCTGGCTGGCTGGAAACCGGTGCTTCTGTTTTTCCGGTACTGGCTATCGTATTGATTGTGCGTTCGTTTATTTATGAACCGTTCCAGATCCCGTCAGGTTCGATGATGCCGACTCTGTTAATCGGTGATTTTATTCTGGTAGAGAAGTTTGCTTATGGCATTAAAGATCCTATCTACCAGAAAACGCTGATCGAAACCGGTCATCCGAAACGCGGCGATATCGTGGTCTTTAAATACCCGGAAGATCCAAAGCTTGATTACATCAAGCGCGCGGTGGGTTTACCGGGCGATAAAGTCACTTATGATCCGGTCTCAAAAGAGCTGACGATTCAACCGGGATGCAGTTCCGGCCAGGCGTGTGAAAACGCGCTACCGGTCACTTACTCCAACGTGGAACCGAGCGATTTCGTTCAGACCTTCTCACGCCGTAATGGTGGGGAAGCGACCAGCGGATTCTTTGAAGTACCGAAAAACGAAACCAAAGAAAATGGAATTCGTCTTTCCGAGCGTAAAGAGACACTGGGTGATGTGACGCACCGCATTCTGACAGTACCGATTGCGCAGGACCAGGTGGGGATGTATTACCAGCAGCCAGGGCAACAACTGGCAACCTGGATTGTTCCGCCGGGACAATACTTCATGATGGGCGACAACCGCGACAACAGCGCGGACAGTCGTTACTGGGGCTTTGTGCCTGAAGCGAATCTGGTCGGTCGGGCAACGGCTATCTGGATGAGCTTCGATAAGCAAGAAGGCGAATGGCCGACAGGTGTGCGCTTAAGTCGCATTGGCGGTATCCATTAATAGCCATCTTCGTTCACGTTGTCGCCGTTATGGCGACAACGTGAATTATTTATGAGATAAATCTCCCGTGGCTAACGACATCCCCCGTCGTTGTGTATAGAATATTCCCCCGAAGTTTAAGGTTGGCACCTCCAGGTTGCCACGGCACACGAAACAGCGTTGGTCCCCATATACCGGTAAACTGAAACTGCAGTGAAGCAGTTAGCCGAGCCATGTATATCAGGTCTGTTTCGTGTGCTGAATTGTTGACGCATTTATTTATTGGTATCGCATGAACCCCATCGTAATTAATCGGCTTCAACGGAAGCTGGGCTACACTTTTAATCATCAGGAACTGTTGCAGCAGGCATTAACTCATCGTAGTGCCAGCAGTAAACATAACGAGCGTCTGGAATTTTTAGGTGACTCTATTCTGAGCTACGTTATCGCCAATGCGCTTTATCACCGTTTCCCTCGTGTGGATGAAGGCGATATGAGCCGGATGCGCGCCACGCTGGTCCGTGGTAATACGCTGGCTGAACTGGCGCGCGAATTTGAGTTAGGTGAGTGCTTACGTTTAGGGCCAGGTGAACTTAAAAGCGGTGGATTTCGTCGTGAGTCAATTCTCGCCGACACCGTCGAAGCATTAATTGGTGGCGTATTCCTCGACAGTGATATTCAAACCGTCGAGAAATTAATCCTCAACTGGTATCAAACTCGTCTGGACGAAATTAGCCCAGGCGATAAACAAAAAGATCCGAAAACGCGTCTGCAGGAATATTTGCAGGGTCGCCATCTGCCGCTGCCAACTTATCTGGTAGTCCAGGTACGTGGCGAAGCGCACGATCAGGAATTTACTATCCACTGCCAGGTCAGCGGCCTGAGTGAACCGGTGGTTGGCACAGGTTCAAGCCGTCGTAAGGCTGAGCAGGCTGCCGCCGAACAGGCGTTGAAAAAACTGGAGCTGGAATGAGCATCGATAAAAGTTACTGCGGATTTATTGCTATCGTCGGACGTCCGAACGTTGGCAAATCCACATTGTTGAACAAACTGCTGGGGCAGAAGATCTCCATTACCTCCCGCAAGGCGCAAACAACTCGTCACCGCATTGTGGGGATCCATACTGAAGGCGCGTATCAGGCGATCTACGTTGATACCCCAGGCCTGCATATGGAAGAAAAACGCGCTATTAACCGTCTGATGAACAAAGCGGCGAGCAGCTCCATTGGCGACGTTGAGTTGGTGATTTTTGTCGTAGAAGGCACCCGCTGGACGCCGGACGATGAAATGGTGCTCAACAAGCTGCGTGATGGCAAAGCGCCGGTAATCCTCGCGGTGAACAAAGTGGACAACGTGCAGGAAAAAGCCGATCTGCTGCCACACTTACAGTTCCTGGCAAGCCAGATGAACTTCCTCGATATCGTGCCGATCTCTGCCGAAACCGGGCTGAATGTCGACACTATTGCGGCAATCGTGCGTAAGCATCTGCCTGAAGCGACCCATCACTTCCCGGAAGATTACATCACCGATCGCTCACAGCGTTTTATGGCGTCTGAAATTATCCGCGAAAAACTGATGCGTTTTCTCGGCGCTGAACTGCCGTACTCCGTGACCGTGGAGATCGAACGTTTCGTCTCTAACGAACGCGGCGGTTATGACATCAACGGTTTGATTCTCGTTGAGCGTGAAGGGCAGAAGAAGATGGTCATTGGCAACAAAGGGGCCAAGATCAAAACCATCGGGATTGAAGCGCGTAAAGACATGCAGGAAATGTTCGAAGCGCCTGTTCACCTTGAGCTGTGGGTAAAAGTGAAATCCGGTTGGGCCGACGACGAACGCGCACTGCGCAGTCTCGGTTATGTTGACGATCTTTAAGAGTAACTCCGATGGAAGGCTGGCAGCGCGCATTTGTCCTGCATAGTCGCCCGTGGAGCGAAACCAGCCTGATGCTGGACGTCTTCACGGAGGAATCGGGTCGCGTGCGTCTGGTTGCCAAAGGCGCACGCTCTAAACGCTCGACTCTGAAAGGGGCATTACAGCCTTTCACCCCTCTCTTGCTACGTTTTGGCGGGCGTGGCGAAGTCAAAACGCTGCGCAGTGCTGAAGCTGTCTCGCTGGCGCTGCCATTAAGCGGTATCACGCTTTACAGCGGTCTGTACATCAACGAACTTCTCTCCCGCGTACTGGAATACGAGACGCGCTTCTCTGAACTCTTTTTCGATTACTTGCACTGCATTCAGTCTCTTGCCGGGGTCACTGGTACGCCAGAACCCGCGTTGCGCCGCTTTGAACTGGCACTGCTCGGGCATCTGGGCTATGGCGTCAATTTTACCCATTGTGCGGGTAGCGGCGAGCCGGTAGATGACACCATGACGTATCGTTATCGCGAAGAAAAAGGGTTTATCGCAAGCGTCGTTATCGACAATAAAACGTTCACCGGAAGGCAGTTAAAAGCGTTAAACGCGCGGGAATTTCCTGACGCAGACACACTGCGCGCCGCGAAACGCTTTACCCGCATGGCGCTTAAGCCATATCTTGGCGGTAAACCATTAAAGAGCAGGGAACTGTTCCGGCAGTTTATGCCTAAGCGAACGGTGAAAACACATTATGAATGATGAGGATTGTCATGGCTGAATTACTGTTAGGCGTCAACATTGACCATATTGCAACGCTGCGTAACGCGCGCGGTACTGCTTACCCGGATCCGGTGCAGGCGGCGTTTATTGCTGAGCAGGCGGGAGCGGACGGCATTACCGTGCATTTACGTGAAGACCGCCGCCACATTACCGACCGCGATGTGTGCATCCTGCGCCAGACGCTGGATACCCGCATGAATCTGGAGATGGCGGTGACCGAAGAGATGCTGGCGATCGCCGTTGAGACGAAGCCACATTTTTGCTGTCTGGTACCGGAAAAGCGTCAGGAAGTAACAACCGAAGGCGGCCTGGACGTCGCAGGGCAGCGTGAAAAAATGCGCGATGCCTGCAAACGTCTGGCAGATGCCGGGATCCAGGTTTCTCTGTTTATCGACGCCGATGAAGATCAGATCAAAGCTGCGGCAGAGGTTGGCGCACCGTTTATCGAGATCCACACCGGTTGCTATGCTGATGCCAAAACTGACGCCGAACAGGCGCAAGAGTTGGCGCGTATCGCCAAAGCCGCGACCTTTGCCACTAGTCTCGGTCTGAAAGTTAACGCCGGACACGGTCTGACCTATCACAACGTGAAAGCCATTGCCGCCATCCCTGAGATGCATGAACTGAATATCGGTCATGCCATTATTGGTCGTGCAGTGATGACCGGACTGAAAGATGCGGTGGCAGAAATGAAGCGTCTGATGCTGGAAGCGCGTGGCTAATGGCAATATTAGGTTTAGGTACGGATATCGTAGAGATCGCTCGCATAGAAGCGGTGATCGCCCGATCCGGTGAGCGCCTGGCACGCCGCGTATTAAGCGATAACGAATGGGAAATCTGGAAAACGCACCACCAGCCGGTGCGTTTTCTGGCGAAGCGTTTTGCTGTGAAAGAAGCGGCGGCAAAAGCATTTGGCACAGGGATCCGCAATGGTCTGGCGTTTAATCAGTTTGAAGTATTCAATGATGAGCTCGGCAAACCACGGCTACGGCTATGGGGTGAGGCATTAAAACTGGCGGAAAAGCTCGGCGTTGTAAATATGCATGTAACGCTTGCCGATGAGCGCCACTATGCTTGTGCCACGGTAATTATTGAAAGTTAAAATAATACCGTTCTCTTTATAAAGTAAAACCCCCGAACTGGTAAGGAACGGGGGTTTTACTTTTTAACTTTAATTTTGTGCAGCACACGATTCCAACGAAAATGATTATGGATCAATTTCGTTGACCTGTACAAGCAACTTGCAATCTCTGACATAAAAAACGCGAGCCTTTACGAAGAAATCGACATTGATGAAAAGATTAACGTGACCGCTTTTTGATAAGTACATTAAAATCGGTTTCGTTATTGGCAATTTTGCTGTGCTTTACACCATGCCACTGAATTCCCCCATTGAAACGAGTGGTGTCGTCAAAGCTCTGGTGTGGAGTGCAGCACTCGATTCCAATAACTCGCACGTTCAGTTTTGGGGAGATGTAAGGGCTAATCTGAACGGCTGCATTCCTTGTTTAAGGAAAAACGAATGACTGATTGCCGATACCTGATTAAACGGGTCATCAAAATCATCATTGCTGTTTTACAGCTGCTCCTTTTGTTCTTATAACACAAGGAAACGTACTTAAGGTGCGTCCGGTGAACCAATCGGACGCGCCTTTAATAACTATAAATAAGTGTCTGGGCAGATACTATATAAATTAACTTAGTGAATAATTATGCTAATGTCATCAATCAAATAAATATAATAGCGTTAAGGTTTCTCTATAAAATAATTAACACTCTACATCCAGAGTAGAATATTAAATTTTATCCGCGTGGTGCATAAGCACAAATTTATCCCACAACTGTTCTTCCGTCTCGACATGCGCCGGATCTTTCACAATAGTATTGGGGATCGGACACACCTTCTGGCAGGTTGGTGTCTCGTAGTGCCCTACGCATTCGGTACACTTATCGCTGTTAATCTCGTAGATATGTTCACCCATCGAAATCGCCTCATTCGGGCATTCGGGTTCACACATATCACAATTGATGCATTTTTTAGTGATTAACAGCGCCATAAGGAAACTCTCAAAACAACACAAACCGGGCGGGCATTATACGCGCATTCTTTACTCAGACCAGTTTTTTCACCAGCGCTTCGCTATGACGAATACGTTCTGGTGCCAGTTCCAGATCCTGCTGAATCAGCGCAATGAACAGCAAATCCGTTAACATTCCCTGCGCGTGACAAGCAGAGATTGAAGCACTGTTTGTCGCTTGTTCTTCGGCAATGGTATACAGGCAATGAGAAGCACGCTGTTGCAGGGCATTGGGAGTAAAGCCGGTAATCGCCAGCACTTTTCCGCCCACTCGCAGCATCTCATCTGCCGCCAGGTTTAACTCGCGCCGTACACCGGTGTAGGAAATGGCTAATAACAGATCGTCAGGGGACGACGCCTGTACGGTAGCGAGTAGCGCATGCATATCGCGCACTGCGGCAGCATTGAAGCCAATCTTCATCAGCTTCCAGGCAAAGTTTTGCGCCACCAGACCCGAAGCGCCAATACCGGTCAGAATTATCCGCCGCGCAGAGCGCAACATTGCCACGCATTCATGCAGTTTCTCTTCACTATTAACGTTTAACGTTGCGTACATAGCGGCAGTATTTTCTTTAATCAGTTTTTCGCCGACCAGCCGTAACGGATCATCACCGCGGATTTGGTTATGAATGGGCACGGAGGGAGATTCCGGCTGGCTTGCCAGCGCTTCACTCAACGCCAACTTTAGAGCCGGAAAACCTTTATAGCCGAGTTTTTGCGCGAACTTCACGACGCTGGACTGACTGACTCCGGCTTCGTTGGCCAGTTGCTGAGAGCTTAAATGGCGCGCCGTATCAGGTTGTAGCAGCAGATAATCCGCCAGTTTTTTATCACTCTGGGCAAGCCCCTGGTAACGCTGACGGATACGAAGTAAGCCGTTCATATCTTTCCTCGCGATGAAATAATGGCGACAACAGGCAATATGAGACACACGCGAGTGAATTTTATATTCCATTGCCGCTAATTGCCATGAATTAAAAATTCCAGTTAGCCATGATGCGGTCGATTGTTGCCGGAAAAGTGATGATCTATCTGTTAGGCTATGTAGTAGCGAAAATTAATCAGGATGTTTCAGTCCAGAGGAGTATGGTTTGGCAACTCACGAGCGTCGTGTGGTGTTTTTTGACTTAGATGGAACATTGCATCAGCAGGATATGTTCGGCAGTTTTTTACGTTATTTACTGCGTCGCCAACCGCTGAATGCGTTACTTGTTCTGCCGTTGTTGCCGATCATAGCCATTGCGTTATTGATAAAAGGTCGTGCGGCACGCTGGCCGATGAGTCTGCTTCTGTGGGGATGCACTTTTGGTCACAATGAAGCGCGTTTGCAGGCGTTGCAGGCCGATTTCGTACGCGGGTTTCGTGACAATGTTACCGCCTTTCCGCTGGTTCAGGAGCGATTAACCACCTACCTGTTAAGTTCCGATGCTGATATCTGGTTGATTACTGGCTCTCCGCAGCCGCTGGTTGAAGCGGTTTATTTCGATACGCCCTGGCTGCCGCGGGTTAATCTTATCGCCAGTCAGATTCAGCGTGGCTATGGTGGTTGGGTATTGACGATGCGTTGTCTGGGACATGAGAAGGTCGCGCAACTGGAGCGCAAAATCGGCACGCCACTGCGGTTGTACAGTGGCTATAGCGACAGTAATCAGGACAACCCGCTGCTTTATTTCTGTCAGCATCGTTGGCGAGTAACCCCGCGCGGTGAACTCCAGCAACTGGAATAGAGTAAAGCATAGCGTCCGTGTATAATGCGCCGCGCTTTTATAACCGGAGTTTTCTTTTTGTCTGAAGTCGAATTTAGCCACGAATACTGGATGCGTCATGCAATGACGCTGGCGAAGCGTGCCTGGGATGAGCGGGAAGTACCGGTCGGCGCGGTATTAGTGCATAACAATCGTGTTATTGGCGAAGGCTGGAACCGTCCGATTGGTCGACATGATCCCACCGCACATGCAGAAATCATGGCCCTACGGCAGGGCGGTCTGGTGATGCAAAATTATCGTCTGATCGACGCCACGTTGTATGTCACGCTTGAACCCTGTGTAATGTGTGCCGGAGCGATGATCCACAGTCGCATTGGTCGCGTGGTCTTTGGTGCGCGTGACGCGAAAACTGGCGCTGCGGGATCTTTAATGGATGTGCTACATCATCCGGGTATGAATCACCGAGTGGAAATTACCGAAGGAATACTGGCGGATGAGTGCGCGGCGTTGCTCAGTGACTTCTTTCGCATGCGCCGCCAGGAAATTAAAGCGCAGAAAAAAGCGCAATCCTCGACAGATTAATTTTGTTTCTCTTCACTCCCTTTTCTGGAAAATAGCAGAGAGGGAGAGTGGGTCAAATAGTTTGATGACGACTGGGAAAGAAACGAGAGAAAAGGAAATTTCTCTTTGCCCAACTCCGTAGGCGATACCGCCGGATAATCCTGCGCCAGTTGCATCGCCGCTTCTGTAGCCTGCTTCTCTTTCTCTTGCAGATAACCCACCAGGCTAATCTGATACTTACGAATATTTTCGACATAAGCGTAGGCTTCATGCCCACGAGCGTAGCCGTAAGTCAGCTTGCTGTAATAGGGTTTCTGGCTAAGTAAAGGCAGACGCTGTTTTACGTCAGCCCAACTGTCAGGATTCCCTTTGGTTTTTGCCGTCAGAGCGCGGGCATCCAGCATATGCGCATAGCCCATATTGTACGCGGCGAGGGCAAACCAAATCCGTTCGTTCTCCGGCACACTTTCCGGCACTTTACTCATCATATCCTGTAAATAACGCACGCCGCCGCTGATGCTCTGTTCGGCATCGGTACGATCCGTAATGCCGAGGCTTTGCGCGGTGTTTTTGGTTAACATCATCATGCCGCGCACACCCGTCGGTGAAGTGGCCTGCGCATCCCAGTGCGATTCCTGATAAGCAATAGCGGCCAGCAAACGCCAGTCAATTTCTTCGGCGTATTTCTCAAACAGGGGCTTTAACTGCGGCAGTACTGCATCGACGGCGCGTAAAAATGTGCGCGTATCGACGTAATCAAAATCATCGCCATGCCCCAGGTATTTCTCTTCAATGCGTGCCAGTGTACCGTCTTCATTCATTTCGTTGAAGAAGTCGAGCAGGGCGGCGGAAAGGGTATTATCGCCATCTAACGGGCTAAACCAGGTCACCGGTTGTTCATCGGTGATATCGAGCGCTACGGCGAGTTCCGGGTGAACGCGCTGAAACAGGCTGATGGCGACGGAATCAGCAATGGTGTAATCGAGTTTTCCTTCGATGACATCTTCCATTAATTCCGCAGAGCCTTTTTTGTCGTCTACCTTCCAGCTTAATTCCGGGAATTTTGTGTCTTTCAGGGTCTGGAGATCGTTAACCACCACGTGACCCGGTGCAACGGTGAGTTGCTCCGCCGTCAGGTTGCCCAGCGTACGTGGGCGATACTGACCCACTTTATAAACCAGTTGTTGTGACACGGAATAATAGGTAGGGCCAGGCTGATAATTTTTTACCCGCTCACTGTTATAGACCAGTCCTGCCGCCAGCAGGTCGGCGTTACCATTATCGAGGTCGTCAAACAGCTGGCTGATATTCTGCCGCACGGTCACTTTCAGTTTTACACCGAGGTAATCGGCAAACTGTTTCGCCAGTTCGTAATCCAGGCCAAAAGGTTTCCCGTTGATTTCGTTATAAGTCAGGGGAGTATGAATGGTGCTGACACGCAACTCTCCCCGCGCTTGAATGGCGGCGATACGGTTGTCGGCTTTACCAAACCAGGGAATGGATGGCCAGAGAGCGACCGCGAGCAGCAGTGCCAGAATGCCGATGAACAGATAATTAATCTTTAATTTTTTCAATTAGTTAATTCTCTGTGTCGTGCGCGTCCCAGCTTGAAAAAACGTAATAATAGTGAAAGGTTTACTCATAAATGAGCGGCATTTTGCGTAAACCTGCGCCAGATGGCAACTTATTACAGCCATTGGCGGCACGCGTTGCTAATTCACGATGGTGATTTTATTTCCACGCAAACGGTTTCGTCAGCGCATCAGATTCTTTATAATGACGCCCGTTTCCCCCCCTTGGGTACACCGAAAGCTTAGAAGACGAGAGACTTATGATGGAAATTCTGCGTGGTTCGCCTGCATTGTCGGCATTCCGAATCAACAAACTGCTGGCACGTTTTCAGGCTGCCAGGCTCCCGGTTCACACTATTTACGCCGAGTATGTCCATTTTGCTGACCTCAATGCGCCGTTAAACGATGATGAGCACGCACAACTTGAACGCCTGCTGAAATATGGCCCGGCACTCGCCAGCCACGCCCCGCAAGGCAAACTCCTGCTGGTGACCCCGCGTCCTGGCACCATCTCTCCCTGGTCTTCGAAAGCGACCGATATCGCCCATAATTGCGGTCTACAACAGGTAAACCGCCTTGAGCGCGGCATGGCTTACTATATAGAAGCCGGTACGCTGACCAATGAACAATGGCAGCAGGTGACCGCTGAACTGCACGACCGCATGATGGAAACGGTCTTTTTTGCTTTAGATGATGCAGAGCAGTTGTTTGCACACCATCAACCGACTCCGGTCACCAGCGTAGATTTGCTGGGGCAGGGCCGTCAGGCGCTAATCGACGCTAACCTGCGTCTTGGCCTGGCACTGGCGGAAGATGAAATTGACTATCTGCAGGATGCGTTCACAAAGCTGGGTCGTAACCCGAACGACATCGAGCTGTATATGTTCGCGCAGGCGAACTCCGAGCACTGCCGTCACAAAATTTTTAACGCCGACTGGATTATCGACGGTGAACAGCAGCCGAAATCGCTGTTCAAGATGATCAAAAACACCTTCGAAACCACGCCAGACCACGTTCTCTCTGCTTATAAAGATAACGCCGCCGTAATGGAAGGTTCTGAAGTGGGGCGCTACTTTGCTGACCACGAAACGGGCCGCTACGATTTCCATCAGGAACCGGCGCATATTCTGATGAAAGTTGAAACTCACAACCACCCGACGGCGATTTCTCCGTGGCCGGGTGCGGCGACCGGTTCTGGCGGTGAAATCCGCGATGAAGGTGCCACCGGGCGCGGCGCAAAGCCGAAAGCGGGTCTGGTTGGTTTCTCCGTTTCCAACCTGCGAATTCCTGGCTTCGAACAGCCGTGGGAAGAAGATTTCGGTAAGCCTGAGCGCATTGTCACCGCGCTGGACATCATGACCGAAGGCCCGCTGGGCGGCGCGGCGTTTAACAACGAATTTGGTCGCCCGGCACTGAACGGCTACTTCCGTACTTATGAAGAAAAAGTGAACAGCCACAATGGCGAAGAGCTGCGCGGTTATCACAAACCGATCATGCTGGCGGGTGGGATCGGCAACATTCGCGCCGATCACGTACAAAAAGGCGAGATCAACGTTGGTGCGAAGCTGGTCGTTCTCGGCGGCCCGGCAATGAACATCGGTCTTGGCGGCGGCGCGGCGTCTTCCATGGCATCTGGTCAGTCTGATGCCGACCTCGACTTTGCTTCCGTACAGCGCGACAACCCGGAGATGGAGCGTCGCTGCCAGGAAGTGATCGACCGTTGCTGGCAGCTTGGTGATGCCAACCCAATCCTGTTTATCCACGACGTTGGCGCAGGCGGTCTTTCTAACGCCATGCCGGAACTGGTGAGCGACGGCGGGCGCGGCGGTAAATTCGAACTGCGCGATATTCTGAGCGACGAGCCAGGCATGAGCCCGCTGGAAATCTGGTGTAACGAATCCCAGGAACGCTACGTGCTGGCAGTTGCTGCCGATCAGTTACCGCTGTTTGACGAACTGTGTAAGCGTGAACGCGCACCGTACGCGGTGATTGGTGAAGCGACCGAAGAACTGCATCTTTCTCTGCACGATCGTCATTTTGATAATCAGCCGATTGATCTACCGCTGGACGTACTGCTTGGCAAAACGCCGAAGATGACCCGCGATGTGCAAACGCTGAAAGCGAAAGGCGACGCGCTGGCCCGTGAAGGGATCACCATCGCTGACGCGGTGAAACGCGTGCTACATCTGCCGACCGTGGCGGAGAAAACTTTCCTGGTGACCATCGGTGACCGCAGCGTAACCGGCATGGTGGCGCGCGATCAGATGGTGGGGCCGTGGCAGGTGCCGGTCGCTAACTGCGCGGTCACTACCGCCAGCCTCGACAGCTACTATGGCGAAGCGATGGCAATTGGCGAACGTGCGCCAGTTGCGCTGCTGGATTTCGCCGCTTCTGCCCGTCTGGCAGTCGGTGAAGCGCTAACCAACATCGCCGCAACACAAATTGGCGATATCAAACGCATTAAACTTTCCGCCAACTGGATGGCGGCGGCAGGCCACCCTGGTGAAGATGCGGGCCTGTATGAAGCCGTTAAAGCTGTGGGCGAAGAACTTTGTCCGGCGCTGGGCCTGACGATACCGGTGGGTAAAGACTCTATGTCGATGAAAACCCGCTGGCAGGAAGGTAACGAAGAGCGCGAAATGACGTCGCCGTTGTCGCTGGTGATTTCCGCATTTGCCCGCGTGGAAGATGTACGTCACACCATTACGCCGCAGCTTTCTACCGAAGATAACGCACTGTTGCTGATTGATTTGGGCAAAGGCAATAACGCGCTGGGCGCAACGGCACTGGCGCAGGTTTATCGTCAGCTTGGCGACAAACCGGCAGATGTACGCGATGTTGCCCAACTGAAAGGCTTTTATGACGCGATTCAGGCGCTGGTTGCACAGCGTAAGCTGCTGGCGTATCACGACCGCTCTGATGGCGGCCTGCTGGTAACGCTGGCGGAAATGGCCTTTGCTGGTCATTGTGGCATTGACGCGGATATCGCCTCTCTGGGTGACGATCGCCTGGCGGCGTTGTTTAACGAAGAACTGGGTGCGGTGATTCAGGTGCGAGCCGCTGATCGTGAAGCCGTTGAAGCGGTACTGGCACAGCATGGCCTTGCTGATTGCGTCCATTATGTTGGCCAGGCGGTTTCCGGTGACCGTTTTGTGATTACCGCCAACGGGCAGACTGTATTTAGCGAAAGCCGCACCACGCTGCGTGTCTGGTGGGCAGAAACTACCTGGCAGATGCAGCGCCTGCGTGACAACCCGGAGTGTGCCGATCAGGAGCACCAGGCGAAATCAAACGACGCCGATCCGGGCCTGAATGTGAAACTGTCGTTTGATATCAACGAAGATGTGGCAGCACCGTTTATTGCCACTGGCGCGCGCCCGAAAGTTGCCGTGCTGCGTGAGCAGGGCGTGAACTCGCATGTTGAAATGGCGGCAGCTTTCCACCGTGCAGGCTTCGATGCTATCGACGTGCATATGAGCGATCTGCTGGCTGGACGCACGGGCCTGGAGGGTTTCCACGCCCTGGTCGCGTGTGGTGGTTTCTCCTACGGTGATGTGCTGGGCGCTGGTGAAGGTTGGGCGAAGTCTATCCTGTTCAATGACCGTGTACGCGATGAGTTTGCAACCTTCTTCCATCGTCCGCAAACGCTGGCGCTGGGGGTATGTAACGGTTGCCAGATGATGTCTAATCTGCGTGAACTGATCCCGGGTAGCGAGTTGTGGCCACGTTTTGTGCGTAACACCTCCGATCGCTTTGAAGCGCGTTTCAGTCTGGTAGAAGTAACCCAAAGCCCGTCGCTGCTGTTGCAGGGGATGGTGGGCTCGCAGATGCCGATTGCTGTGTCTCATGGTGAAGGGCGCGTGGAAGTGCGTGATGCGGCGCATCTGGCGGCACTGGAAAGCAAAGGGCTGGTGGCACTGCGCTATGTCGATAACTTCGGCAAAGTCACTGAAACCTACCCGGCTAACCCGAACGGTTCACCGAACGGTATTACGGCGGTCACGACTGAAAGTGGTCGAGTCACCATTATGATGCCGCACCCGGAACGAGTTTTCCGTACTGTCAGCAACTCCTGGCATCCGGAAAACTGGGGCGAGGATGGCCCATGGATGCGCATTTTCCGCAATGCACGTAAGCAGTTGGGGTAAGTCGTCAACCCATTGGTATTGCAGCCCGGATGAGGCATTCACGCCGCATCCGGCATTAAGCACCAACCGCTATTATGAGCTCCCAACTTCGGGAGCTTTTTTGTGTCTTTAAATCACGACAATGGGTGGTTTGCCGTGTCGCTTTTTGGTGACACTTAACTCATTGATTTTAATATTATCTAATAAGTTTATCTTAAGTTGTCTCTTTTTAGCGACACAGTGGCTGATTTACATTCAAATAGCGGAGAAGCCATAAACCCCTCAAAGCAGCGTATAATCAGTATGTTACCAAACTATTTTCTTTATTGGCACAGTTACTGCATAATAGTAAGCAGTGGCTCATTCACCGACTTATGTCAGCCCCTTCGGGACGTGCTACATAAAATTCGAATGACGCACAACAAGGTGCCTGCCGTCCAACTTCTGATATCAGCGTAGCTATATCAACCATCGGGCGAAACGTCGAGTTAGGCACCGCCTTATTCCATAACAAAGCCGGGTAATTCCCGGCTTTGTTGTATCTGAACTTCCCCTCGGTTAGCATCAGGCTATTCGCGTCTGACGAGAGTAACGCCTTGAAACGCTGGCCCGTTTTTCCCCGCTCATTACGACAACTGGTAATGCTGGCATTTTTGCTGATTCTGCTGCCCCTGTTGGTGCTGGCATGGCAAGCCTGGCAAAGCCTGAATGCACTTAGCGATCAGGCGGCGCTGGTTAACCGCACTACGCTTATTGATGCCCGGCGCAGTGAAGCGATGACCAACGCGGCACTGGAGATGGAGCGCAGCTATCGTCAGTACTGCGTGCTGGACGACCCTACGCTTGCGAAGGTTTATCAAAGCCAGCGCAAGCGTTACAGCGAAATGCTCGATGCCCACGCAGGCGTGCTGCCGGACGATAAACTCTACCAGGCATTACGTCAGGATTTGAACAATCTGGCTCAACTTCAGTGTAACAACAGCGGTCCCGATGCTGCTGCCGCCGCGCGTCTGGAAGCCTTTGCCAGTGCCAATACCGAAATGGTGCAGGCCACGCGCACAGTGGTGTTCTCTCGTGGGCAGCAACTTCAGCGTGAAATCGCCGAACGTGGGCAATATTTTGGTTGGCAATCGCTGGTGCTATTTCTGGTGAGTCTGGTGATGGTACTGCTTTTCACGAGGATGATTATCGGTCCGGTGAAAAATATCGAGCGCATGATCAACCGGCTAGGGGAAGGGCGTTCTCTGGGTAATAGCGTCTCGTTCAGTGGACCGAGCGAGTTACGCTCGGTTGGGCAACGTATTCTTTGGTTAAGTGAGCGCCTGTCATGGCTGGAATCCCAACGCCATCAATTTTTAAGACATTTATCTCATGAATTAAAAACGCCATTGGCGAGTATGCGCGAGGGCACTGAATTACTGGCTGATCAGGTTGTCGGGCCGCTTACGCCAGAGCAAAAAGAGGTGGTGAGCATTCTTGATAGCAGCAGCCGCAATTTGCAAAAACTGATCGAACAACTGCTTGATTACAACCGTAAACAGGCGGACAGTGCGGTGGAACTGGAGAATGTTGAGTTAGCACCGCTGGTGGAGACAGTGGTTTCTGCTCATAGCCTGCCCGCACGGGCTAAAATGATGCATACCGACGTTGATCTCAAAGCAACAGCTTGCCTGGCGGAGCCAATGCTGCTGATGAGCGTACTGGATAATCTTTACTCCAATGCGGTGCACTACGGGGCTGAATCCGGTAACATTTGCCTTCGCAGCAGTTTACATGGTGCGCGGGTTTATATTGATGTCATCAATACAGGCACGCCCATTCCGCAAGAGGAACGCGCCATGATCTTCGAACCTTTTTTTCAGGGAAGCCACCAGCGAAAAGGGGCGGTGAAGGGCAGCGGTCTGGGATTAAGCATTGCCAGGGATTGTATTCGCCGTATGCAAGGGGAACTGTATCTGGTCGACGAGAGCGGGCAAGATGTTTGTTTCCGCATTGAATTACCGTCGTCGAAAAACACGAAATAATGCTAACAGCCTATCCCATCAGGCTATTTTATTTGTCAGTTTGGCCCCGGGCAGTGCTCGAAATCTTCACGTACGACATGTACGCTCCGGTTTCTCCGCGCTGTCCATGTCCAAACTGCCTGCAACAATTACGCCCACTGGGATAGGCTTTAAGTCTGGTGAATATGCGACACATTTTTCAACGATTATTGCCCCGACGGCTGTGGCTGGCAGGGCTGCCATGTCTGGCATTGCTGGGTTGCGTGCAGAGTCACAATAAGCCAGCCATTGATACGCCAGCAGAAGAAAAAATTCCGGTTTATCAACTGGCTGACTATCTTTCTACTGAATGTAGCGACATCTGGGCGCTGCAAGGTAAATCAACCGAAACCAATCCGCTTTACTGGCTGCGGGCGATGGATTGTGCTGATCGTTTAATGCCTGCGCAGTCGCGTCAGCAAGCCCGCCAATATGACGACGGCAACTGGCAAAATACCTTTAAACAAGGGATTTTGCTCGCCGACGCCAAAATTACGCCGTATGAGCGCCGCCAGCTGGTCGCGCGCATTGATGCGCTAAGTACCGAGATCCCGGCACAGGTTCGCCCACTGTATCAACTTTGGCGCGACGGTCAGGCGCTGCAACTGCAACTGGCGGAAGAGCGCCAACGCTACAGCAAACTCCAGCAGTCCAGCGACAGCGAGCTGGATACTTTGCGCCAGCAACATCACGTTCTACAACAGCAACTGGAACTCACTACCCGCAAGCTGGAAAACCTGACCGATATTGAACGCCAGCTCTCGACCCGCAAACCGGCTGGAAATTTCTCGCCGGATACGCCGCACGAGAGTGAAAAGCCCGCGCCATCCACCGATGAGGTCACTCCTGATGAGCCATAAACCTGCGCATTTATTACTGGTCGATGACGATCCGGGATTGCTGAAACTGCTTGGCCTGCGCCTGACCAGCGAAGGCTACAGTGTGGTCACGGCGGAAAGTGGTGCTGAAGGATTGCGGGTACTGAATCGCGAAAAAGTAGATTTAGTCATCAGCGACCTGCGGATGGATGAAATGGACGGTATGCAGCTGTTTGCTGAAATCCAGAAAGTGCAGCCGGGAATGCCAGTAATTATTCTTACCGCGCATGGTTCTATTCCTGATGCCGTTGCTGCAACACAGCAGGGCGTGTTCAGTTTTCTCACCAAGCCTGTCGATAAAGATGCGCTATATCAGGCAATTGACGATGCGCTGGAACAATCCGCGCCAGCCACCGACGAACGTTGGCGCGAGGCGATTGTCACCCGCAGCCCGCTGATGCTGCGCTTGCTGGAACAGGCGCGGCTGGTGGCACAATCAGACGTTAGCGTTTTGATTAACGGCCAGAGCGGCACCGGGAAAGAGATTTTCGCCCAGGCTATCCACAACGCCAGCCCGCGCAACAGCAAGCCATTTATTGCTATTAACTGTGGCGCATTACCCGAACAATTGCTGGAGTCGGAGCTGTTTGGTCATGCACGTGGCGCGTTTACTGGCGCTGTCAGCAATCGCGAAGGTTTATTCCAGGCGGCGGAAGGCGGTACGCTATTTCTCGATGAGATTGGCGATATGCCCGCACCGTTGCAGGTCAAACTGCTGCGCGTGTTGCAGGAGCGTAAAGTGCGCCCGCTGGGCAGTAACCGCGATATTGATATCGACGTGCGGATTATTTCTGCGACCCACCGCGACCTGCCAAAAGCGATGACGCGCGGGGAATTCCGTGAAGACCTCTATTACCGCCTCAACGTTGTCAGCCTGAAAATTCCGGCCCTGGCAGAGCGCACAGAAGACATTCCGCTACTGGCAAATCACCTGTTGCGCCAGGCGGCAGAGCGACATAAACCGTTTGTCCGCGCGTTCTCCACCGATGCGATGAAACGCCTGATGACCGCGAGCTGGCCGGGCAACGTGCGCCAGTTGGTCAACGTGATTGAACAGTGTGTGGCGCTGACCTCATCTCCGGTAATTAGTGATGCGCTGGTGGAGCAGGCGCTGGAGGGCGAAAACACGGCGCTGCCAACCTTTGTTGAGGCGCGTAATCAGTTTGAACTCAACTATTTGCGTAAGCTGCTGCAAATCACCAAAGGCAACGTCACCCACGCGGCGAGAATGGCGGGGCGCAACCGGACAGAATTTTATAAACTGCTTTCCCGACACGAACTGGATGCAAACGATTTCAAGGAATGAATTGGCGTTATGTGTTACGTTTAGCAGATCAAAAGACAGGCGACCTTTTCAAGGAATAGCATGAAAAAGATTGATGCGATAATTAAACCCTTCAAGCTGGACGATGTCCGCGAAGCACTGGCTGAAGTCGGTATTACCGGCATGACGGTCACTGAGGTGAAAGGTTTTGGCCGCCAGAAAGGCCATACCGAGCTGTACCGTGGTGCGGAGTATATGGTGGATTTTCTGCCGAAAGTGAAAATTGAGATTGTCGTACCGGACGACATTGTCGATACCTGTGTCGATACCATTATTCGCACGGCGCAAACCGGCAAAATCGGTGATGGTAAAATCTTCGTCTTCGACGTGGCACGGGTCATTCGCATCCGTACCGGTGAAGAGGACGACGCGGCAATTTAAAACGCGTCAAGGGTTGCCGGATGTTTCCATCCGGCAACATCAAATCACAGCACCTTATGCGGGCCAAAGCATTCGTAATGAATGTTTTCCTGCTTCACGCCCAGATCCACTAACTGTTTCGCGGCAAACTGCATGAAGCCAACCGGGCCGCAGAGATAGAACTGCATTGTCGGATCGCTGAACGCACCTTCCAGTTTGCTCAAATCCATCAGACCTTCGCTATCAAACTGACCTTTAGCGCGATCGGCTTCGCTCGGCTGACGATACCAGGTGTGTGCGGTAAAGCGTGGCAGTGATTGACCCAGTTCCTTAACTTCATCGGCAAAGGCGTGAACATCGCCATTTTCTGCCGCATGGAACCAGTTCACTTGTGCTGTGTGGCCTGCTTTTGCCAGCGTGTCGAGCATTGCCAGCATTGGCGTTTGACCGACACCGGCAGAGATTAACGTCACTGGTGTGTCATCTGCGACAGCCATAAAGAAATCACCTGCCGGAGCGACCAGTTTCACGACATCGCCAACATTGGCGTGATTGTGCAGCCAGTTGGATACCTGCCCACCCTCTTCGCGTTTCACCGCAATACGATAGCCTTTGCCATCCGGTTTGCGAGTCAAAGAGTACTGACGAATTTCCTGATGCGGGAAACCTTCCGGCTTCAGCCAGACGCCGAGATATTGCCCCGGACGGTATTCTGCCACTGCGCCACCGTCGACCGGCTCCAGTTCGAAGCTGGTGATAAGTGCGCTGCGTGGTGTTTTAGCCACAATGCGGAAATCGCGAGTACCTTCCCAACCACCGGCTTTGCTGGCGTTTTCGTTATAGATTTCCGCCTCGCGATTGATAAATACATTAGCCAGGACGCCATAGGCTTTACCCCACGCGTCCAGCACTTCCTGCCCCGGGCTGAACATTTCGTCCAGCGTTGCCAACAGGTGTTCACCGACGATGTTGTACTGTTCCGGTTTGATCTGGAAACTGGTGTGCTTCTGCGCGATTTTTTCTACCGCTGGCAGCAGCGCAGGCAGGTTTTCAATATTGCTGGCGTAGGCGGCAATAGCGTTAAACAGGGCTTCACGTTGATCGCCATTACGCTGGTTACTCATGTTAAAAATTTCTTTGAGTTCTGGGTTATGAGTAAACATACGGTCGTAGAAATGGGCGGTTAACTTTGGTCCCGTTTCCACCAGTAAAGGGATGGTGGCTTTTACTGTAGCGATGGTTTGAGCGTCAAGCATGTGGTCTTCCTTTTTTTGCATCTTAATTGATGTATCTCAAATGCATCTTATAAAAAATAGCCCTGCAATGTAAATGGTTCTTTGGTGTTTTTCAGAAAGAATGTGATGAAGTGAAAAATTTGCATCACAAACCTGAAAAGAAATCCGTTTCCGGTTGCAAGCTCTTTATTCTCCAAAGCCTTGCGTAGCCTGAAGGTAATCGTTTGCGTAAATTCCTTTGTCAAGACCTGTTATCGCACAATGATTCGGTTATACTGTTCGCCGTTGTCCAACAGGACCGCCTATAAAGGCCAAAAATTTTATTGTTAGCTGAGTCAGGAGATGCGGATGTTAAAGCGTGAAATGAACATTGCCGATTATGATGCCGAACTGTGGCAGGCTATGGAGCAGGAAAAAGTACGTCAGGAAGAGCACATCGAACTGATCGCCTCCGAAAACTACACCAGCCCGCGCGTAATGCAGGCGCAGGGTTCTCAGCTGACCAACAAATATGCTGAAGGTTATCCGGGCAAACGCTACTACGGCGGTTGCGAGTATGTTGATATCGTTGAACAACTGGCGATCGATCGTGCGAAAGAACTGTTCGGCGCTGACTACGCTAACGTCCAGCCGCACTCCGGCTCCCAGGCTAACTTTGCGGTCTACACCGCGCTGCTGGAACCAGGCGATACCGTTCTGGGTATGAATCTGGCGCATGGCGGTCACCTGACTCACGGTTCTCCGGTTAACTTCTCCGGTAAACTGTACAACATCGTTCCTTACGGTATCGATGCTACTGGTCATATCGACTACGCCGATCTGGAAAAACAAGCTAAAGAACACAAACCGAAAATGATTATCGGTGGCTTCTCTGCATATTCCGGCGTGGTTGACTGGGCGAAAATGCGTGAAATCGCTGACAGCATCGGTGCTTATCTGTTCGTTGATATGGCGCACGTTGCGGGCCTGGTTGCTGCTGGCGTCTACCCGAACCCGGTTCCTCATGCTCACGTAGTAACTACCACCACTCACAAAACCCTGGCGGGTCCGCGCGGCGGCCTGATCCTGGCGAAAGGTGGTAGCGAAGAGCTGTACAAAAAACTGAACTCTGCCGTTTTCCCTGGTGGTCAGGGCGGTCCGTTGATGCACGTAATCGCCGGTAAAGCGGTTGCTCTGAAAGAAGCGATGGAACCTGAGTTCAAAACTTACCAGCAGCAGGTCGCGAAAAACGCCAAAGCGATGGTAGAAGTGTTCCTCGAACGCGGCTACAAAGTGGTTTCCGGCGGTACTGATAACCACCTGTTCCTGGTTGATCTGGTTGATAAAAACCTGACCGGTAAAGAAGCAGACGCCGCTCTGGGCCGTGCTAACATCACCGTCAACAAAAACAGCGTACCGAACGATCCGAAGAGCCCATTTGTGACTTCCGGTATTCGTGTAGGTACTCCGGCGATTACCCGTCGTGGCTTTAAAGAAGCCGAAGCGAAAGAACTGGCTGGCTGGATGTGTGACGTGCTGGACAGCATCAATGATGAAGCCGTTATCGAGCGCATCAAAGGTAAAGTTCTCGACATCTGTGCACGTTACCCGGTTTACGCATAAGCGAAACGGTTAATCTGTTGAAAAAAGGCTTCCTTCGGGAAGCCTTTCTACGTTATCGCGCCATCAAATCTGCCGTAACTGCGCCTCAACATACAAATAGCCAATTCCCAGTACCTGTTGTGCGCGGCTTAATTGCCCAAAGCCAATCTGTGTCGCTTTCACGCTCGGTCCTTCGTCGCGGTCGAACGGGTTAAATCCCGTCTGGCGAATAATGGTATTAAGCCAGTTCTCACCAAAGGCACAACTGCGACCGTACAACCAAATCTGATTAATATTGAGGATGTTGAGGAAGTTATACAGACTCAAACCAATGGCATTGGCACTGTGGTCAACCCAACTGGTGAACCACGGTTCTCCACTCTGCCAGGCAGCGATTAACTGCGCGGTAGTCAATTTTTCAGGATTAAGCTGAGTATTAACCGGTTGTGATTTTAGCCATACCCGCGCCTGTTTTTTTAATGCGCTTAACGAGGCGACGGTTTCCAGGCAGCCATAACGCCCGCAGTCGCAGACGACGCCATCCGGATTAACGATGGTGTGGCCAATCTGTCCACTGCCATACAAACTGCCGCGATAAATTTGCTCGTTAATCACGAACGACGAGCCAATGCCGTAATCAACGTTGATTACGCAGAAATCACGCACTTGCGAATTATTTTGCCATTTCTCCGCCAGCGCCAGCATCACGCAGTCATTATCGACCATTACCCGAATACCCAGCTTCTCTTCCAGCAGGTACTTCACCTCAACCGGTGTTGCCCACGGCGCTTGCGGCATGGTTTGCGACACACCGGTCACCGGATCCACCTGACCGTGGATTGCCAGTGCCAGATTGATGGTACGATCCGGCCACAATTTACGGTGGCGATGCCAGCATTTTTCGATTTCGGACAGCAGCGCCTGCGGCGTCGGTGCATCAATCTGTAAATACTCAAATTCGCCTTTCGGACTTAAACAGGCATTAGCGACCTGACACTCAATGCTGGTGGGCGTCACGTTCAGACACAGCGTCCAGTCACCTTCCGGCGCAATCAGCCATGTACCGCTACTATGTCCGCGCGTCTGACTTTCATCGTCGATATTCACCACCCGTTTTTCGCTTTCCAGTTCCTGCAAAATATTACTGACCGCCGGAATCGAAATTTGCGCCAGCCGGGCCAGCGTTGATTTATTGGCGCGCTTTTGCCGGTACAGCAGTTCCAGAATCACGCATTTGTTATGGTGGCGAATCTGTTGATTGTTAATGCAGGCTCTCATCTTCACTAAACCTTGTTTAGTTAATTGCGTGATTATTCCGCGAAAACATTGCCAGATTGTTCAATACACTGCCACAAATCTTTTAATTCAGTATGTCTTGTTAATATTGAGGGCACCATGACTCCAGTAAAAGTGTGGCAAGAGCGCGTTGAGATCCCGACCTATGAAACCGGGCCGCAGGATATACATCCCATGTTCCTGGAAAATCGCGTTTATCAGGGATCGTCCGGCGCGGTTTATCCCTACGGCGTGACCGATACGCTGAGCGAGCAGAAAACCCTGAAATCCTGGCAGGCGGTGTGGCTGGAAAACGACTACATCAAAGTGATGATCCTGCCGGAACTGGGCGGTCGGGTGCATCGCGCGTGGGATAAAGTGAAACAGCGCGATTTTGTTTATCACAATGAAGTCATTAAACCGGCGCTGGTGGGACTGCTGGGGCCGTGGATCTCCGGCGGGATTGAGTTTAACTGGCCGCAACACCATCGCCCGACCACCTTTATGCCCGTTGATTTCACCCTCGAAGCCCATGACGACGGCGCACAGACGGTGTGGGTCGGCGAAACGGAGCCGATGCACGGTTTACAGGTGATGACAGGTTTCACCCTGCGCCCTGACCGGGCGGCGCTGGAAATCGCCAGTCGCGTCTATAACGGCAACGCCACGCCGCGTCATTTCTTGTGGTGGGCCAACCCGGCAGTGAAAGGGGGGGAAGGGCATCAGAGCGTCTTCCCGCCGGATGTAACGGCGGTGTTTGATCACGGCAAACGGGCCGTCTCCGCTTTCCCCATCGCCACCGGCACTTACTACAAAGTGGACTACTCCGCCGGAGTGGACATTTCTCGCTATAAAAATGTGCCCGTTCCAACCTCATATATGGCTGAAAAATCACAGTACGATTTTGTTGGCGCGTGGTGTCACGATGAAGATGGTGGTTTGCTACACGTTGCCAACCACCATATTGCGCCAGGTAAAAAACAGTGGAGCTGGGGACACAGTGAATTTGGCCAGGCGTGGGATAAGAGCCTGACCGACAATAACGGTCCGTATATCGAACTGATGACCGGTATTTTTGCCGATAACCAGCCTGATTTTACCTGGCTTGATGCTTACGAGGAGAAGCGTTTCGAGCAGTATTTCCTGCCTTACCATTCTTTGGGCATGGTGCAAAACGCCTCCCGCGATGCGGTGATTAAACTCCAGCGTAGCGAGCGGGGGATTGAGTGGGGGCTGTATGCCATCTCTCCGTTGAACGGATACCGTCTGGCGATCCGCGAAATCGGCAAATGCAACGCGTTGCTCGATGATGCCGTGGCCCTGACACCAGCGACCGCCATCCAGGGCGTGTTGCACGGTATCAATCCTGAAAGGCTGACCATTGAGCTCTCCGATGCCGACGGCAATATTGTACTGAGTTATCAGGAACATCAGCCGCAAGCGTTGCTGTTGCCGGACGTTGCCAAAGCGCCACTGGCAGCACAAGACATTACCAGTACAGATGAAGCCTGGTTTATCGGTCAACATCTGGAGCAATATCATCACGCGAGCCGTTCACCGTTCGATTACTACCTGCGCGGCGTGGCGCTGGATCCGCTGGATTATCGCTGTAATCTGGCGCTGGCAATGCTGGAATATAACCGTGCCGATTTCCCGCAAGCGGTGGTATATGCCAGTCAGGCACTGAAACGCGCACATGCGCTGAACAAAAATCCGCAGTGCGGACAGGCGAGTTTGATTCGCGCCAGCGCTTACGAACGTCAGGGGCAATATCAACAAGCCGAAGAGGATTTCTGGCGTGCGGTCTGGAGCGGCAACAGTAAAGCGGGCGGCTATTATGGTCTGGCACGACTGGCGGCGCGTAATGGTAACTTCGACACTGGTCTGGATTTTTGCCAACAAAGTCTTCGCGCCTGCCCAACCAATCAGGAAGTGCTTTGCCTGCATAACCTGCTACTGGTGTTAAGTGGTCGTCAGGACAACGCGCGTTTGCAGCGCGAGAAACTGCTGCGTGATTATCCGCTGAACGCCACTCTGTGGTGGCTGAACTGGTTCGATGGTCGTAGCGAATCAGCCCTCGCGCAGTGGCGAGGTCTTTGTCAGGGACGCGACGTTAACGCCCTGATGACCGCCGGGCAACTGATTAACTGGGGCATGCCCGCCCTGGCGGCAGATATGCTGAACGCACTGGACTGTCAGCGCACGCTACCGCTTTACCTGCAAGCCAGTTTGCTACCAAAAGCTGAACGCGGAGAACTGGTCGCAAAAGCTATTGATGCCTTCCCGCAGTTTGTCCGTTTCCCGAATACGCTGGAAGAAGTGGCGGCGCTGGAGAGCATCGAAGAGTGCTGGTTTGCCCGGCATTTACTGGCCTGCTTCTACTACAACAAGCGTAGCTACGGCAAAGCCATTGCCTTATGGCAGCGTTGCGTAGAGATGTCGCCGGAGTTTGCCGACGGCTGGCGCGGGTTGGCGATCCATGCGTGGAATAAGCAGCACGATTATGAGCTGGCTGCGCGTTATCTTGATAATGCTTATCAGCTTGCGCCGCAGGATGCTCGTCTGCTTTTCGAACGGGATTTGCTGGATAAGTTAAGCGGTGTCACACCGGAGAAACGACTGGCGCGTCTGGAAAATAATCTGGAAATTGCGCTGAAACGCGACGACATGACCGCAGAACTGCTCAATTTGTGGCATCTCACTGGTCAGGCAGACAAAGCGGCGGACATTCTCGCCACGCGCAAATTCCACCCGTGGGAAGGTGGGGAAGGGAAGGTCACCAGCCAGTTTATCCTCAACCAGTTATTACGCGCCTGGCAGCATCTTGATGACAGAGAGCCGCAGCAGGCCAGCGAACTGCTTCATGCCGCGCTGCATTATCCGGAGAATTTAAGCGAAGGCCGTTTACCGGGGCAAACTGACAACGACATCTGGTTCTGGCAGGCAGTATGCGCCAACGCGCAGGGCGATGAAACTGAAGCGACGCGTTGTTTACGTCTGGCGGCGACCGGCGATCGCACCATTAACATCCACAGTTATTACAACGATCAGCCGGTTGATTATCTCTTCTGGCAAGGAATGGCGCTGCGACTGCTGGGCGAACAACAAACTGCACAGCAACTGTTTAGTGAAATGAAACAGTGGGCACAAGAGATGGCGAAAACCAGTATCGAGGCGGATTTCTTTGCCGTCTCGCAGCCTGACTTGTTGTCGCTGTATGGCGATTTACAACAGCAGCATAAAGAAAAATGCCTGATGGTGGCGATGCTGGCGGCCGCGGGATTAGGGGAGGTTGCACACTATGAATCTGCTCGCGCTGAATTGATGGCGATTAATCCAGCCTGGCCGAAAGCGGCATTATTCACCACCGTGATGCCTTTTATTTTTAGCTACGTTCACTAAACCCTATTAACTGTAATATTTGAGCGGCACGTGCTGCCGCTCACGCTCAAATAATTAAAATAAGCCGTTGTAAATAAAAACCCTACAGGAGGCACTATGCCTAAAAAAATGACAAGAACCCGTAATTTATTATTAATGGCTACACTATTGGGTAGCGCACTATTTGCCAGGGCTTCTGATAAAGAAATGACTATTGGCGCAATATACCTTGATACCCAGGGATATTACGCCGGAGTGCGTCAGGGCGTTCAGGATGCGGCAAAAGATTCTTCAGTACAGGTACAGTTAATTGAAACTAACGCTCAGGGCGATATTTCGAAAGAAAGTACCTTTGTTGATACCCTCGTGGCGCGTAATGTCGATGCCATTATTTTATCGGCAGTGTCTGAAAATGGCAGTAGCCGTACCGTTCGTCGCGCCAGTGAAGCGGGTATTCCGGTGATTTGCTACAACACCTGTATTAATCAAAAGGGTGTCGATAAATATGTCTCGGCATATCTGGTTGGTGACCCGCTGGAATTTGGTAAAAAACTGGGTAACGCTGCCGCCGATTATTTTATTGCCAACAAAATTGACCAGCCGAAAATTGCCGTCATCAATTGCGAAGCCTTTGAAGTTTGTGTGCAACGACGTAAAGGGTTTGAAGAAGTATTAAAAGCCCGCGTTCCCGGCGCGCAAATTGTCGCTAATCAGGAAGGGACTGTTTTAGATAAAGCGATTTCTGTCGGTGAAAAACTGATTATCTCCACGCCGGATCTCAACGCCATTATGGGGGAATCGGGCGGAGCGACACTCGGCGCGGTAAAAGCGGTACGTAATCAAAATCAGGCCGGAAAAATTGCTGTTTTCGGTTCTGATATGACCACTGAAATTGCTCAGGAGCTGGAAAACAACCAGGTGCTGAAAGCGGTGGTGGATATTTCCGGTAAGAAAATGGGCAATGCTGTTTTTACGCAAACATTGAAGGTTATCAATAAACAAGCTGACGGTGAAAAAGTGATTCAGGTGCCAATCGATCTCTATACCAAAACGGAAGACGGTAAACAGTGGCTGGCAACGCACGTTGATGGTCTGCCCTAATCGCTGATTCGCAGAGGTCCCTATGTTCACGGCAACAGAGGCAGTCCCGGTAGCAAAAGTGGTGGCAGGAAATAAGCGTTATCCCGGAGTCGTTGCGCTGGATAACGTTAACTTCACGCTCAAAAAAGGCGAAGTTCGTGCGCTGTTAGGCAAAAACGGTGCGGGAAAATCGACCCTCATTCGAATGCTTACCGGTAGCGAACGTCCGGATAGCGGTGATATCTGGATTGGCGAGACGCGACTGGAAGGTGACGAAGCTACGCTGACTCGCCGTGCCGCTGAACTGGGGGTACGCGCGGTTTATCAGGAGTTAAGTCTGGTGGAAGGGCTGACAGTGGCGGAAAACCTCTGCCTCGGTCAGTGGCCCCGCCGCAACGGCATGATTGATTACCTGCAAATGGCGCAGGATGCCCAACGTTGCTTACAGGCGCTGGGCGTTGACGTTAGCCCTGAACAACTTGTTTCAACGCTAAGCCCGGCGCAAAAGCAACTGGTGGAAATTGCGCGGGTGATGAAGGGCGAGCCGCGCGTGGTCATTCTTGATGAACCCACCAGCTCGCTTGCCAGTGCGGAAGTTGAACTGGTGATCAGCGCGGTGAAAAAGATGTCGGCACTGGGCGTGGCGGTGATTTATGTCAGCCACCGGATGGAAGAAATTCGCCGCATTGCCTCCTGTGCCACCGTTATGCGCGATGGTCAGGTGGCGGGCGATGTGATGCTCGAAAACACCTCTACGCATCATATTGTGTCGCTAATGCTCGGGCGCGATCACGTTGATATTGCGCCGGTTGCCCCTCAGGAAATTATGGATCAAGCCGTGCTGGAAGTCCGTGCGTTACGCCATAAGCCCAAGCTGGAGGATATCAGTTTTACGCTACGTCGTGGCGAAGTGCTCGGCATTGCTGGTCTGCTGGGGGCAGGGCGCAGTGAATTGCTGAAGGCGATTGTTGGGCTGGAGACGTATGAACAGGGCGAAATTGTTATCAACGGCGAGAAAATCACGCGCCCCGATTACGGCGACATGCTGAAACGCGGCATTGGCTATACGCCAGAAAACCGCAAAGAAGCGGGGATCATTCCCTGGTTGGGCGTTGACGAAAATACAGTGCTGACCAATCGGCAAAAAATCAGCGCCAACGGTGTACTGCAATGGTCCACCATCCGCCGCCTGACCGAAGAGGTGATGCAGCGGATGACGGTCAAGGCCGCCAGTAGCGAAACGCCCATCGGCACGCTTTCTGGCGGCAATCAGCAAAAAGTGGTGATCGGTCGTTGGGTCTATGCCGCCAGCCAGATTTTGTTGCTCGACGAGCCAACGCGCGGCGTCGATATCGAAGCCAAACAGCAGATTTACCGTATTGTCCGCGAGCTGGCTGCCGAAGGAAAAAGCGTGGTGTTTATCTCCAGTGAAGTGGAGGAGTTGCCGCTGGTGTGTGACCGCATCCTGTTATTACAGCACGGCACGTTCTCGCAGGAGTTTCACTCGCCGGTCAATGTGGATGAGCTGATGTCCGCCATTCTGTCTGTGCACTGATGAATTTTACCGAGGAACCTGAAGATGTCTGCTTCGTCATTACCATTGCCGCAGGGCAAGAGCGTCTCGCTCAAACAATTTGTCAGTCGCCATATTAATGAGATCGGTTTGCTGGTGGTGATTGCCATTCTTTATCTGGTCTTCTCCCTGAATGCGCCTGGCTTTATCTCATTGAATAACCAAATGAACGTGCTGCGCGATGCCGCCACCATCGGGATCGCCGCCTGGGCGATGACGCTGATTATTATCTCCGGTGAAATTGATGTCAGCGTTGGGCCGATGGTGGCTTTTGTTTCAGTGTGCCTGGCGTTTTTGCTGCAATTTGACGTTCCGCTGGCGATTGCTTGTCTGCTGGTGTTGCTGTTAGGTGCGCTGATGGGAACGCTCGCCGGGGTGCTGCGCGGCGTGTTTAACGTGCCAAGTTTTGTTGCCACGCTGGGTTTATGGAGCGCCCTGCGCGGAATGGGGCTGTTTATGACGAACGCCTTGCCAGTGCCAATTAACGAAAACGAAGTGCTGGACTGGCTGGGCGGACAATTTCTCGGTGTGCCGGTATCCGCGCTGATCATGATGGTGTTATTTGCGCTGTTTGTGTTCATTAGCCGCAAAACCGCCTTCGGGCGCTCGGTTTTTGCTGTTGGCGGTAATGCCACTGCAGCGCAGTTGTGCGGTATTAACGTTCGTCGGGTACGCATTCTTATTTTTACCCTTTCGGGATTATTAGCGGCGGTGACCGGCATTTTGTTGGCGGCGCGCCTCGGTTCCGGTAACGCAGGTGCCGCAAACGGTCTGGAGTTTGACGTCATCGCCGCGGTCGTGGTCGGCGGTACGGCGCTTTCCGGCGGTCGCGGCTCGTTGTTCGGTACGCTGCTTGGCGTACTGGTGATTACGCTAATCGGTAACGGTCTGGTGCTGCTCGGGATTAACTCCTTTTTCCAGCAGGTGGTGCGCGGCGTCATCATTGTGGTGGCGGTGCTGGCAAATATCTTGCTGACCCAGCGTAGTAGTAAAGCGAAACGCTAAACCTTAACGCCCCTGGCGCGGGTGCGGCAGGGATGAAAATTAATCGTATTGTTAATGAGGGATTTATGAAAACGATGCTGGCAGCTTATTTACCAGGAAATTCGACCGTCGATCTGCGGGAAGTTGCGGTGCCGACGCCGGGGATTAACCAGGTACTGATCAAAATGAAATCCTCCGGGATTTGCGGAAGCGATGTCCACTATATCTACCACCAGCACCGCGCTACGGCGGCGGCACCCGATAAACCGTTATACCAGGGATTTATCAACGGTCATGAACCGTGCGGGCAGATTGTGGCGATGGGGCAAGGCTGCCGCCATTTTAAAGAGGGCGACCGCGTGCTGGTGTATCACATTTCTGGCTGTGGTTTTTGCCCGAACTGCCGTCGCGGTTTTCCTATTTCTTGTACTGGCGAAGGAAAAGCGGCTTACGGCTGGCAGCGTGACGGCGGCCATGCTGAATACCTGCTGGCGGAAGAAAAAGATCTGATCCTGCTGCCGGACGCGCTGAGCTATGAAGATGGTGCGTTTATCAGTTGCGGCGTTGGTACAGCGTATGAAGGGATTTTGCGCGGCGAAGTTTCCGGTAGCGATAACGTGCTGGTGGTCGGTCTGGGGCCGGTCGGCATGATGGCGATGATGCTGGCGAAAGGTCGTGGTGCAAAAAGGATCATCGGCGTTGATATGCTGCCGGAACGTCTGGCGATGGCGAAACAGTTAGGAGTGATGGATCACGGCTATTTAGCGACCACCGAAGGTCTGCCGCAGATAATCGCCGAACTCACTCACGGCGGCGCGGATGTTGCGCTTGATTGTTCCGGTAATGCCGCAGGTCGCTTACTAGCACTGCAATCCACAGCTGACTGGGGACGCGTGGTTTACATTGGTGAAACCGGAAAAGTCGAGTTCGAGGTTAGCGCTGACCTGATGCACCATCAACGGCGGATTATTGGCTCCTGGGTGACCAGTTTGTTCCATATGGAAAAATGCGCCCACGATTTAACGGACTGGAAACTGTGGCCGCGTAACGCCATTACCCATCGTTTCTCGCTGGAACAGGCAGGAGATGCTTATGCACTGATGGCAAGCGGCAAATGTGGGAAAGTTGTGATTAATTTCCCGGATTAAGGAGTCTGCGGATGACCATCTATACCTTATCTCACGGGCCGCTAAAGCTGGACGTTTCTGATCAGGGCGGCGTAATCGAAGGCTTCTGGCGCGATACGACGCCGCTGCTACGTCCTGGTAAAAAAAGCGGTGTGGCAACCGATGCCTCTTGTTTTCCGCTGGTACCATTTGCAAACCGGGTGAGCGGCAACCGTTTTGTCTGGCAGGGGCGTGAGTATCAACTGCAACCGAATGTTGAGTGGGATGCGCACTATCTACACGGCGATGGCTGGTTGGGCGAGTGGCAATGTGTCTCGCGCAGCGATGATAGCTTGTGTCTGGTGTATGAACATCTCAGCGGTGTTTATCACTATCGGGTAAGCCAGGCATTTCATTTAACGGTGGATACGCTGACGGTGACGCTCGCTGTCACCAATCAAGGGACAGAGACGCTGCCATTTGGTACCGGCTGGCATCCTTATTTTCCGTTGGCGCCGCAAACGCGGATTCAGGCGCAGGCAAGTGGTTACTGGCTGGAGCGGGAGCAGTGGCTGGCAGGTGAGTTTTGCGAGCAGTTACCCTGGGAGCTGGATTTCAATCATCTCGCGCCGTTACCGCGCCAGTGGGTAAACAATGGTTTTGCCGGATGGAATGGTAAGGCCCGCATCGAGCAGCCGCAGGAGGGGTATGCCATCATCATGGAAACGACGCCACCTGCACCGTGTTATTTCATCTTTGTTTCAGACCCTGCGTTTGATAAAGGATATGCGTTTGATTTCTTCTGTCTGGAACCGATGAGCCATGCGCCGGATGACCATCATCGTCCGGAAGGTGGTGACCTCATTGCGCTTGCACCAGGGGAATCAACAATTTCAGAGATGTCGTTGCGGGTTGCGTTGCTGTAATTTATAAAATGCCGGATGCACAGGCCTACGGGGTAATTTCGATTTTGTAGCACTCGGTGCACGATGCCTGATGCGACGCTTGCTGCGTCTTATCAGGCCTACAATCGGTGTTGGAGCGGTAGGCCGGATAAGGCGTTTACGCCGCATCCGGCATCTTTCCTAACGGCGATCGAGAGAAATCGCCCCCGGCCCGGTAATTGCCAACAGCAGGAATGCGCCAGCGATACTGACATTCTTCCAGAAATTAATCATATTTGGCCCAACCGCATCGCCGGTCATATCCCAGTAATGGTGACCAATCACCGCCGTACCCAGCGTGTAGAAAATAAACAGCACCGCCAGCGGACGGGTGAAAAAGCCAAGCACGATTAATATCGCGGCGGGCACTTCCATAACTACCGCAATAATCGCTGCCAGCATCGGCATTGGCGCGCCCAGCGAGGCCATATATTGGACCGTACCGTCAAAGCCCATCATTTTGGGAAAACCAAAAATAATGAAAATTAAGACCACGGCGATACGGGCAATTAATAATAAAACGGGGCGGGCAGTGCCAAAATCAAAATAACGTAGTGAGTTCATAACCAATCCCTTTGCAAGATGATGTGATTTAAACGTAATACACACTCTGGTACCTCGCCACGCCCCAGGCGTTGAGATATTCGTTTCTGGTATAACGGCATAACGCAGATGGCTGACAATGTGCTTATTGTTTCCTGCCGAATGCGACATGCACGCCTTATCCGTCTCACATGAGTTTGTCAGTTCAATAAATTGCGATTTTCACCTGTTTCATCGTTCTTTTTTACATGTTGTGTTGTGGGCCGCACTTTTTTGTCATTTCCTGATATGCAGGATAACCGTCAGGAAGCAGGCTCGAATATTCTTATTTTTCAACTTGCACCAACATTCGATTAACCCCAGACTAACGCCTCCTGACGGGAGGGACTCATGGTTTTGCAATCCACGCGCTGGTTGGCGCTCGGCTATTTCACATACTTTTTTAGTTACGGCATTTTTCTACCTTTCTGGAGCGTCTGGCTTAAAGGGATTGGTTTAACGCCAGAAACCATCGGCCTGTTATTGGGGGCGGGTCTGGTTGCCCGTTTCCTCGGGAGTTTGCTCATCGCGCCCCGCGTCAGCGATCCTTCCCGCCTGATTTCCGCCTTGCGCGTGCTGGCACTGCTGACACTTCTCTTTGCTGTCGCCTTCTGGGCGGGGGCGCACGTAGCGTGGCTAATGCTGGTGATGATTGGCTTTAACCTCTTTTTCTCACCGCTGGTACCGTTGACCGATGCACTGGCGAATACGTGGCAAAAGCAGTTCCCGCTTGATTACGGCAAAGTGAGACTGTGGGGCTCGGTGGCGTTTGTCATTGGCTCGGCGCTGACGGGCAAACTGGTCAGTATGTTTGATTATCGGGTGATCCTCGCGCTGTTGACGTTGGGCGTGGCATCCATGCTGCTCGGCTTTCTCATCCGTCCGACGATTCAGCCACAAGGGGCAAGCCGCCAGCAGGAGAGCACCGGCTGGTCTGCGTGGTTGGCGTTGGTTCGCCAGAACTGGCGCTTTCTGGCCTGCGTTTGTTTATTGCAGGGGGCACATGCGGCCTATTACGGTTTTAGCGCCATTTACTGGCAGGCAGCTGGCTACTCGGCCTCAGCGGTGGGGTATTTGTGGTCGCTGGGCGTGGTGGCGGAAGTCATTATCTTTGCGCTGAGTAATAAACTTTTCCGCCGTTGTAGTGCACGCGATATGCTGTTGATCTCGGCGATTTGCGGCGTAGTGCGCTGGGGCATTATGGGAGCAACGACGGCGTTGCCGTGGTTGATAGTGGTGCAAATTCTGCATTGCGGTACCTTCACGGTCTGCCACCTGGCTGCCATGCGCTATATTGCTGCTCGCCAGGGTAGCGAAGTCATCCGTTTACAGGCGGTTTACTCTGCCGTCGCGATGGGCGGCAGTATCGCCATCATGACCGTTTTCGCCGGTTTCCTGTATCAATATCTCGGCCACGGCGTGTTCTGGGTGATGGCGCTGGTGGCGCTTCCGGCAATGTTTTTGCGCCCGAAAGTTGTTCCCTCATGCTGATTCGAGCATTTTGCGGATCTGCTCCTGTTGATGTGTTGTCAACGTCAGGTCCGTATAGATCAGCGGTGGTGAAAAGAGCGGTAACGGCATGGTATAAGGCGCAATAATCAGTGCCGCGCCGCGCGGAGCGCCTGTCTGCAAAAATGCCTTTACCGACATATGTTTAATGTTGAGCGGCAGTAACGTTAGTTCGCGTAGCTGCTGCTCAATCTGCGCTTCTCGCTCGCTATCATTCCCGGTCAGTAGAATAATCTGTTTCTCATGCAGGTCGTTTTCCTGCATTAGCCAGGCACCAAAAATCACCGCGACCAGACCGCTTTCCTCATCAGAAAGATGGACGCCGTATTCACTTTCAAATCCGGCCAGCGCCGCGCGGGTGGTGCGCACCAGGCGTGGATACAGGCGGGCGAACTCTTCCGGCAGGGTGTTATCAATACCGATGGCAAACAAACTGCGATTTAACGCCTGGGCGAGGTGGGTATAAAGCTGATCGCATAACCCCTGTTCATCATAAAAACGAACATTTCCCAGCTCACGAAAATGGTTTACCAGACGTTTGATAGACTGACGCAGTTGTCTGTCCCGCTGATGCGCATCCCGCAGTGGATCGGGAACCCGCAACATGGAAAAAAGTAGTGCCATAAATAGTGGCTCATCAGGCGGTACAGGCTGGAGCGCCCGACGCTGCCAGTGGCGTCCAATTTCCTGCGCTACCTGAAATTCAAGGCAGGATTCCGCCCAGCGACGTTGGAGCGGATTAAACTGAGGCGTAATTCCAGCGTGATGTTGCAACAAACAATATTGCAAATACAGACACAGGAAATGAATATCGCGCGTTTCAAAGCGTTTTTGCAGCCGTCGGGAGCAGAGATTCACTAACGCTTGTAGATTGGTATCGTCGTAAAAGTTACGCGCAATTCCGCGCCGCTTCAGTTCACTCTTCAGGGCGGGGGTGAATCGGCTGGTAATAAATGACGGACACAGACGGAAACCACGTCGTAGCCAGTGAAATAAACACAAACGTTGGTTAAGCACTGTACCTTCAACCCGGTAGCTGCCGTCATAACCAGTCGTCAGTGTGAGTTGATGATAGCGCAGGATCTCCCGTCCTGTTTCGCTGATATCAAGACTGGCGATATCATCATCCACACCATTAAGCTCGCTGAAAGTTGCCGTGGTGGCGGTCAACCCCGGCTGAAAGAGCGTCAGCAAGATCTGGCAGCGGCGCTGGGGAGCCGAAAGGACAGATGGTGGAGCAAGCGTAGGCATCATCTGTAGATCTCCCATAAGCATAATTGATAAGAATAGCTAAAGTTTGCTCAGGGAAATGGCGAAGGGAATGCTAATCATCAGAAATGTTGGCAAGCATCACAGAATTTTTCTCATCTTAAACTGTTCTGACCAGTGGATTAGCATGTCTTAAGGTGGTTTTGTGAATGATTATCGTGCTAGCGATCATGGGTTAGTTCTGCGGATTCAATGCGCTAAGGATAAAATCCACCATCTGTTCGCGATAAACATCGCCGTGACGATCGGAAAAAGCATCAATGTGTTCGCCATCCGGGATTAGGATCAACCGTTTTGGCTCTTTTGCCAGGCTATACAACTTTTCGCTGTGCTGCCATGGGATAACGTGATCAGCTTTACCGTGAATGAGTAAAAGCGGGATCGGGCTGACGCTGGCGATGTAATTTTCGCCGCTGTAACTCTCATCAAGTAAGTAGCCACTGCCGGGGATCATCTGGTTGGCAATGGTCGCATAAGAGGCAAAGGTGGAGTCTAGGATCACCGCACGTATGCCTTCACGATCACCCTGACCAATAACATCCAGAATATTCGCCCCGCCAATACTCTGCCCGAACAGCACCAGCCGTTGTGGGTTTACATCACTGCGATGGCGCACCACATTGATGGCACTTTGCGTATCGTCCAGCAATCCGGCCTGGGACGGCGTGCCTTTTGATTTACCAAACCCGCGATAATCAAACATAAAAACGTTGAAATTACGCTCGGGTAACCAACTGACCAGCGGCCAGTGGGCGGACATATTTCCGGCATTGCCGTGAGCATGAATGATGGTTGCGATGGCGTTGTCAGCAGGGCCCGTCGAAGAAGGAATAAACCAGCCTTGCAGACGAGTACCGTCCTTAGCCGTAAATTCGACGGATTCCGCCGACCAGGGGTCGGGACCGTATATTTTATCGTCAGGATAATAGAAGAAGTTGATGGCGACGCGCGGCACTAAATAAACGCAGAAGGCAACAACAAAGAGAATAAACAGAATTTTGAGAACGCGTTTGTTCACTGGCAGCGCCATAACCTTTCCTTGCGACTTCTTTATCATCCATTAATCGGCGAAAGATGGTGGGAGAGTGACGAAAGAAAGTAAAGCGGTGAGGAAGTATTTCGGAATAGCGCCTGAAAGGCGAGGGCGGGTGAGTGATATCACCCGCCTGAGTCATTAACGCTTCAGAGCGTCGCTTAATTCGTCACGCATGTTCGCCAGCATGGCTTTAACAACGCGCGGGTTACCAGCAACGATGTTACCGGTCAGCATATAGTTATGACCACCGGTGAAGTCGCTGACGATGCCGCCTGCTTCACGAACCAGCAGCTCGCCTGCCGCGAAATCCCACGGGCGCAGACCGATTTCAAAGAAACCGTCAACACGACCCGCAGCGACGTAAGCCAGATCCAGCGCCGCAGAACCGGTACGACGGAAGTCTGCACATTCGTTGAACAGTTTGCCGACGATGTTGATGTAGGTAGTGGCGTACTGTTTTGCTTTGAACGGGAAGCCGGTCGCCAGAATAGTACCGTCGAGATCGCGAGCGGTGCTGCCGCGCAGACGGTAGCCGTTCAGCTGTGCGCCCTGACCGCGAGTGGCGGTGAACAGTTCGTTACGCATAGGATCGTATACTACAGCAACTTCGGTACGGCCTTTGATACGAACGGCGATAGATACCGCGAAGTGCGGCAGACGTTTGATAAAGTTGGTAGTGCCATCCAGTGGATCGATAACCCATTGAACATCCTGATCAGTACCTTCAAGTTCACCGCTTTCTTCGGTGATGATGGTGTGCTGTGGGTAAGATTTACGAATCGTGTCGATAATCACCGCTTCGGCAGCTTTATCTACGTTGGTCACGAAATCGTTACTGCCTTTCTGGCTCGCTTCTACAGCGTCCGGGGTTTCATAGTTTTTGGCAATTAAATTACCCGCCTTGCGCGCTGCGCGCACGGCGATGTTCAGCATCGGATGCATCGGTCTCTCTCACTGGATGTTAAAGAACGGGAAAACGGCGCAGAGTATAGCAGCGAGATCGGCATCTGTCTTCGTTTTATGATAAGATGCGTGAATAATCTTTAGATGAAGAAAGACAATGCTGCAAAATATTCGAATTGTGCTGGTGGAGACGTCACACACCGGCAATATGGGTTCTGTTGCCCGTGCCATGAAAACAATGGGATTAACCAATCTGTGGCTGGTTAATCCACTAGTGAAACCTGACTCCCAGGCGATTGCCCTGGCAGCAGGGGCCAGCGATGTGATTGGTAATGCTCACATCGTCGATACGCTCGACGAAGCGTTAGCCGGTTGTAGTCTGGTGGTGGGCACCAGCGCTCGCTCCCGCACGCTGCCGTGGCCGATGCTCGACCCGCGCGAATGCGGTCTGAAAAGCGTCGCTGAAGCGGCAAATACCCCGGTGGCGCTGGTGTTTGGTCGCGAGCGCGTCGGCTTGACCAATGAAGAGTTGCAGAAATGCCATTATCATGTCGCAATTGCGGCTAACCCGGAATACAGTTCGCTGAACCTGGCGATGGCGGTTCAGGTTATTGCCTATGAAGTGCGCATGGCCTGGCTGGCCACTCAGGAGAACAGCGAGCAGGTTGAACATGACGAGACGCCGTATCCGCTGGTCGATGATCTGGAGCGTTTTTATGGTCATCTGGAGCAAACGCTGCTGGCAACCGGTTTTATCCGTGAAAACCATCCGGGACAGGTGATGAATAAATTGCGCCGTCTGTTTACCCGTGCGCGCCCGGAAAGCCAGGAATTGAATATCCTGCGCGGGATTCTGGCTTCTATTGAGCAGCAGAATAAAGGTAACAAGGCCGAATAACAGTGGTTGCCTGATGCGATGCTTAACGCGTCTTATCAGGCCTGTAATTGCACGGAATCCCAGGTCGGATAAGGTGTTCACACCGCATCCGACAACAGGTACAAACGCCACGATAAAAAAATGGCACTGAAGGTTAAATACCCGACTAAATCAGTCAAGTAAATAGTTGACCAATTTACTCGGGAATGTCAGACTTGACCCTGCTATGCAATACCCCCACTTTTACAATAAAAAACCCCGGGCAGGGGCGAGTTTGAGGTGAAGTAAGACATGAGACTGACATCTAAAGGGCGCTATGCCGTGACCGCAATGCTTGACGTTGCGCTCAACTCTGAAGCGGGCCCGGTACCGTTGGCTGATATTTCCGAACGTCAGGGAATTTCCCTTTCTTATCTGGAACAACTGTTTTCCCGTCTGCGTAAAAATGGTCTGGTTTCCAGCGTACGTGGACCAGGCGGTGGTTATCTGTTAGGCAAAGATGCCAGCAGCATCGCCGTTGGCGAGGTGATTAGCGCCGTTGACGAATCTGTAGATGCCACCCGTTGTCAGGGTAAAGGCGGTTGTCAGGGCGGCGATAAGTGCCTGACCCACGCGCTGTGGCGTGATTTGAGCGACCGTCTCACCGGTTTTCTCAATAACATTACTTTAGGCGAACTGGTTAATAACCAGGAAGTGCTGGATGTGTCTGGTCGTCAGCATACTCACGACGCGCCACGCACCCGCACACAAGACGCAATCGACGTTAAGTTACGCGCATAAAAGATAAAAAGTATTCAGAATCAGGCCGGGGCGTATCGCGCTCCGTAAACACGGTCGTACATCCAGCCGGTAGCCTGGTTCCTTGCATTGAGTGATGTACGGAGTTTATAGAGCAATGAAATTACCGATTTATCTCGACTACTCCGCAACCACGCCGGTGGACCCGCGTGTTGCCGAGAAAATGATGCAGTTTATGACGATGGACGGAACTTTTGGTAACCCGGCCTCTCGTTCTCACCGTTTCGGCTGGCAGGCTGAAGAAGCGGTAGATATCGCCCGTAATCAGATTGCCGATCTGGTCGGCGCTGACCCGCGTGAAATCGTCTTTACCTCTGGTGCAACCGAATCTGACAACCTGGCGATCAAAGGTGCAGCCAACTTTTATCAGAAAAAAGGCAAGCACATCATCACCAGCAAAACCGAACACAAAGCGGTACTGGATACCTGCCGTCAGCTGGAGCGCGAAGGTTTCGAAGTCACCTACCTGGCACCGCAGCGTAACGGCATTATCGACCTGAAAGAACTTGAAGCAGCGATGCGTGACGACACCATCCTTGTTTCCATCATGCACGTGAATAACGAAATCGGCGTAGTGCAGGATATCGCGGCTATCGGCGAAATGTGCCGTGCTCGTGGCATTATCTATCACGTTGATGCAACCCAGAGCGTGGGCAAACTGCCTATCGATCTGAGCCAGTTGAAAGTTGACCTGATGTCTTTCTCCGGCCACAAAATTTATGGCCCGAAAGGTATCGGTGCGCTGTATGTGCGTCGTAAACCGCGCGTACGCATCGAAGCGCAAATGCATGGCGGCGGTCACGAGCGCGGTATGCGTTCCGGCACGCTGCCTGTTCACCAGATCGTCGGTATGGGCGAAGCCTATCGCATCGCAAAAGAAGAGATGACGACCGAGATGGAACGTCTGCGCGGCCTGCGTAACCGTCTGTGGAACGGCATCAAAGATATCGAAGAAGTTTACCTGAACGGTGACCTTGAACACGGTGCGCCGAACATTCTCAACGTCAGCTTCAATTACGTTGAAGGTGAGTCGCTGATTATGGCGCTGAAAGACCTTGCGGTTTCTTCCGGTTCCGCCTGTACGTCGGCAAGCCTCGAACCGTCCTACGTGCTGCGCGCGCTGGGGCTGAACGACGAGCTGGCACATAGCTCTATCCGTTTCTCTTTAGGTCGTTTTACTACTGAAGAAGAGATCGACTACACCATCGAGTTAGTTCGTAAATCCATCGGTCGTCTGCGTGACCTTTCTCCGCTGTGGGAAATGTACAAGCAGGGCGTGGATCTGAACAGCATCGAATGGGCACATCATTAATCGGTATCGGAATCAGGAGAATTTATAATGGCTTACAGCGAAAAAGTTATCGATCATTACGAGAATCCGCGTAACGTGGGTTCCTTCGACAACAACGACGAGAACGTGGGCAGCGGCATGGTGGGTGCACCGGCCTGTGGCGACGTGATGAAGTTGCAGATTAAAGTCAACGATGAAGGTATCATTGAAGACGCGCGTTTTAAAACATACGGCTGCGGTTCCGCTATCGCTTCCAGCTCCTTGGTCACCGAATGGGTGAAAGGGAAGTCTCTCGACGAAGCACAGGCGATCAAAAACACCGATATTGCTGAAGAACTTGAACTGCCGCCGGTGAAAATTCACTGTTCTATTCTGGCAGAAGACGCGATCAAAGCCGCCATTGCGGACTATAAAAGCAAACGTGAAGCAAAATAAGAGTTGAGGTTTGGTTATGTCGATTACACTGAGCGACAGTGCAGCAGCGCGAGTAAATACCTTTCTGGCTAACCGCGGCAAAGGGTTTGGCCTGCGTCTGGGTGTGAGAACCTCCGGTTGTTCAGGTATGGCTTATGTACTGGAATTTGTTGACGAACCGACGCCGGAAGACATCGTGTTTGAAGACAAAGGCGTGAAAGTCGTGGTCGATGGCAAAAGCCTGCAATTTCTGGACGGTACGCAGCTGGACTTCGTAAAAGAAGGCCTGAACGAAGGGTTTAAATTCACCAACCCGAACGTTAAAGATGAGTGTGGTTGCGGCGAAAGCTTCCACGTTTGATGCGCATACCGATAACCCCACCGTGGTCGCCTGCGCGTGGGGTTTGTTTTACCTGATTCGCCGTTATCGCGGCGGATCGCAGCCCTGAGAATGTTATGGATTACTTCACCCTCTTTGGCTTGCCTGCCCGTTATCAACTCGATACCCAGGCACTGAGCCTGCGTTTTCAGGATCTACAACGTCAGTATCATCCTGATAAATTCGCCAGCGGAAGCCAGGCGGAACAACTCGCCGCCGTACAGCAATCTGCAACCATTAACCAGGCCTGGCAAACGCTGCGTCATCCGTTAATGCGCGCGGAATATTTACTTTCTTTGCACGGTTTTGATCTCGCCAGCGAGCAGCATACTGTGCGCGACACCGCGTTCCTGATGGAACAGCTGGAACTGCGCGAAGAACTGGACGAGATCGAACAGGCGAAAGACGAAGCGCGGCTGGAAAGCTTTATCAAACGTGTGAAAAAAATGTTTGATACCCGCCATCAGTTGATGGTTGAACAGTTAGACAACGAGACGTGGGACGCGGCGGCGGATACCGTGCGTAAGCTGCGTTTTCTCGATAAACTGCGAAGCAGTGCCGAACAACTCGAAGAAAAACTGCTCGATTTTTAATTTCTGGAAGCTAAACATGGCCTTATTACAAATTAGTGAACCTGGTTTGAGTGCTGCGCCGCATCAGCGTCGTCTGGCGGCCGGTATCGACCTGGGCACAACCAACTCGCTGGTGGCGACAGTGCGCAGCGGTCAGGCCGAAACGTTAGCCGACCATGAAGGCCGTCACCTGCTGCCGTCTGTTGTTCACTATCAACAGCAAGGGCATTCGGTGGGTTATGACGCGCGTACTAACGCAGCGCTCGATACCGCCAACACCATTAGTTCTGTTAAACGCCTGATGGGGCGCTCGCTGGCTGATATCCAGCAACGCTATCCGCATCTGCCTTATCAATTCCAGGCCAGCGAAAACGGCTTGCCGATGATTGAAACGGCGGCGGGGCTGCTGAACCCGGTGCGCGTTTCTGCGGACATCCTCAAAGCACTGGCGGCGCGGGCAACTGAAGCCCTGGCAGGCGAGCTGGATGGTGTCGTTATCACCGTTCCGGCGTACTTTGACGATGCCCAGCGTCAGGGCACCAAAGACGCGGCGCGTCTGGCGGGGCTGCATGTTCTGCGCTTACTTAATGAACCGACCGCTGCGGCTATTGCCTACGGGCTGGATTCCGGCCAGGAAGGCGTGATCGCTGTTTATGACCTCGGCGGCGGGACGTTTGATATTTCCATTCTGCGCTTAAGTCGCGGTGTGTTTGAAGTGCTGGCGACCGGCGGTGATTCCGCGCTCGGCGGCGATGATTTCGACCATCTGCTGGCGGATTACATTCGCGAGCAGGCGGGCATTCCTGATCGTAGCGATAACCGCGTTCAGCGTGAACTGCTGGATGCTGCCATTGCAGCTAAAATCGCGCTGAGCGATGCGGACTCCGTGACTGTGAATGTTGCGGGCTGGCAGGGCGAAATCAGCCGTGAACAATTCAACGAACTGATCGCGCCACTGGTAAAACGAACCTTACTGGCATGTCGTCGCGCGCTGAAAGACGCGGGTGTAGAAGCTGATGAAGTGCTGGAAGTGGTGATGGTGGGCGGTTCTACTCGCGTGCCGCTGGTGCGTGAACGAGTGGGCGAATTTTTCGGTCGTCCACCGCTGACTTCTATCGACCCGGATAAAGTCGTCGCTATTGGTGCGGCAATTCAGGCGGATATTCTGGTGGGTAACAAGCCGGACAGCGAAATGCTGTTGCTGGATGTGATCCCGTTGTCGCTGGGCCTCGAAACGATGGGCGGCCTGGTGGAGAAAGTGATCCCGCGTAATACCACGATTCCGGTGGCCCGCGCCCAGGATTTCACCACCTTTAAAGATGGTCAGACGGCGATGTCTATCCATGTGATGCAGGGTGAGCGCGAACTGGTGCAGGACTGCCGCTCGCTGGCGCGTTTTGCGCTGCGAGGTATTCCGGCGCTACCGGCTGGCGGTGCGCATATTCGCGTGACGTTCCAGGTCGATGCCGACGGTCTTTTGAGCGTGACGGCGATGGAGAAATCCACCGGCGTTGAGGCGTCTATTCAGGTCAAACCGTCTTATGGCCTGACCGATAGCGAAATCGCCTCGATGATCAAAGACTCAATGAGCTATGCCGAGCAGGACGTAAAAGCCCGAATGCTGGCAGAACAAAAAGTAGAAGCGGCGCGTGTGCTGGAAAGTCTGCACGGTGCGCTGGCTGCTGATGCCGCGCTGTTAAGCGCCGCAGAACGTCAGGCTATCGACGATGCTGCCGCTCACCTGAGTGAAGTGGCGCAGGGCGATGATGTTGACGCCATCGAACAAGCGATTAAAAACGTAGACAAACAAACCCAGGATTTCGCCGCTCGCCGCATGGACCAGTCGGTTCGTCGTGCGCTGAAAGGCCATTCCGTGGACGAGGTTTAATATGCCAAAGATTGTTATTTTGCCTCATCAGGATCTCTGCCCTGATGGCGCTGTTCTGGAAGCGAATAGCGGTGAAACCATTCTCGATGTTGCGCTGCGTAACGGTATCGAGATTGAACACGCCTGTGAAAAATCCTGTGCTTGCACCACCTGCCACTGCATCGTTCGCGAAGGTTTTGACTCGCTGCCGGAAAGCTCAGAGCAGGAAGACGACATGCTGGACAAAGCCTGGGGGCTGGAGCCGGAAAGCCGTTTAAGCTGCCAGGCGCGCGTTACCGACGAAGATTTAGTGGTCGAAATCCCGCGTTACACTATCAACCATGCGCGTGAGCATTAACAGAGGTTAGTATGGGACTTAAGTGGACCGATAGCCGCGAAATTGGCGAAGCACTGTACGATGCGTATCCCGATATTGATCCGAAAACGGTTCGATTCACCGATATGCATCAGTGGATTTGCGCTCTGGAAGATTTCGACGACGACCCGCAGGCATCGAACGAGAAAATCCTCGAAGCGATTTTGTTGGTCTGGCTGGACGAAGCCGAGTGAATGAACGGGCTGCCTGGGGGTAGCCCGTTTTGCTGTTAAACGAATAAGGATAACTAAAATGACAGAAGCGATGAAAATTACCCTCTCTCCCCAACCTGCCGACGTGCGCTGGGGAGAAAAAGCGACTTACAGCATTAATAATGATGGCATTACCCTGCATTTGAACGGGGCAGACGATCTGGGGTTGATCCAGCGTGCGGCGCGCAAGATTGACGGTCTGGGCATCAAGCATGTTCAGTTAAGCGGTGAAGGCTGGGATGCGGATCGCTGCTGGGCATTCTGGCAAGGTTACAAAGCCCCGAAAGGCATACGTAAAGTGGAGTGGCCGGATCTGGACGATGCCCAGCGTCAGGAACTGGATAACCGCCTGATGATCATCGACTGGGTGCGTGACACCATCAACGCACCGGCAGAAGAGCTGGGGCCATCGCAACTGGCACAGCGTGCTGTTGATCTGATCAGCAACGTCGCAGGGGATCGTGTGACTTACCGGATCACCAAAGGCGAAGATCTGCGTGAGCAAGGTTATATGGGGCTGCACACTGTCGGGCGCGGTTCAGAACGTTCTCCGGTATTGCTGGCGCTGGATTACAACCCAACTGGCGATAAAGAAGCGCCAGTGTACGCGTGCCTGGTTGGTAAAGGCATCACTTTTGATTCCGGCGGCTACAGCATCAAACAGACCGCGTTTATGGACTCGATGAAGTCGGATATGGGCGGTGCGGCAACGGTTACCGGGGCGCTGGCATTTGCCATTACGCGCGGACTGAACAAGCGCGTGAAGCTGTTCCTCTGTTGTGCGGATAACCTGATCAGCGGCAATGCGTTCAAGCTGGGCGATATCATCACCTATCGCAACGGTAAAAAAGTTGAAGTGATGAACACTGATGCCGAAGGGCGTCTGGTGCTGGCCGATGGCCTGATTGATGCCAGTGCGCAGAAACCGGAACTGATCATTGATGCGGCGACCCTCACCGGGGCGGCGAAAACCGCGCTGGGTAATGATTATCACGCGCTGTTCAGTTTTGACGATGCGCTTGCCGGTCGCTTGTTGGCGAGTGCCGCGCAGGAGAATGAACCGTTCTGGCGTCTGCCGCTGGCGGAGTTCCACCGCAACCAATTGCCGTCTAACTTTGCCGAACTGAACAACACCGGAAGCGCGGCGTATCCGGCAGGCGCGAGCACAGCGGCGGGCTTCCTGTCGCACTTTGTTGAGAACTATCAGCAAGGTTGGCTGCATATCGACTGCTCGGCGACTTACCGTAAAGCGCCGGTTGAACAGTGGTCTGCGGGTGCTACGGGACTTGGTGTGCGCACGATTGCTAATCTGTTAACGGCGTAAACTAATATGCCGGATGCGGCGTAAATGCCTTATCCGGCCTACAAAGTATTGCAAATTCAATATATTGCGGTTCCCTTGTAGGCCTGATAAGCGTAGCGCATCAGGCACTTACGCCCCGAACATTGAATGAATTATGGTTCTTATGTCCGAAACAAAAAACGAACTTGAAGACCTGCTGGAAAAAGCAGCAACCGAACCGGCGCACCGCCCGGCCTTTTTCCGTACTCTACTGGAATCCACCGTCTGGGTGCCTGGTACGGCGGCACAGGGCGAGGCTGTGGTTGAAGATAGCGCGCTTGATTTACAGCACTGGGAAAAAGAAGATGGCACCAGCGTTATTCCTTTTTTTACCTCGTTAGAAGCACTTCAACAGGCGGTTGAAGACGAACAGGCATTTGTCGTAATGCCCGTTCGCACATTGTTTGAGATGACCCTTGGCGAAACGCTCTTCCTTAATGCCAAACTGCCAACCGGTAAAGAGTTTATGCCGCGTGAAATCAGTTTGTTGATCGGTGAAGAAGGGAATCCGCTGAGCAGTCAGGAAGTACTGGAAGGCGGTGAATCGCTGATATTATCGGAGGTCGCAGAGCCGCCAGCGCAAATGATTGATTCACTTACCACCTTATTTAAAACCATTAAGCCAGTGAAGCGTGCTTTTATTTGTTCAATTAAAGAGAACGAAGAGGCACAGCCTAATTTACTTATTGGCATTGAAGCCGATGGTGATATCGAAGAAATTATTCAGGCGGCGGGAAGTGTAGCGACCGATACATTACCTGGCGATGAACCCATCGATATTTGTCAGGTGAAAAAAGGGGAAAAAGGAATTAGCCACTTTATTACCGAACATATTGCGCCATTTTATGAACGTCGCTGGGGTGGCTTTTTGCGTGACTTTAAACAGCATCGGATAATCTAAAATATGCCGCCCCAAAGGGCGGCATTCGGGCTTACTTGCTGTTCTGAAGGTTGTTAACCACCAGTAAATTGTCGCCGGAGAGACTCCGGTTATTATTTACCTCGGTTAACAGCGCACCAGAAACAATAAGTACGATACAAAAGCACCGTATCTTCATTGTGCGGTCCATGCGAAGACCGCATCACGACAGCACCACTGGCGATATTGCCGCGATAGCAAGCGCTGAGACGCGCTTGCCCTAACGGTCGCGGAACATCCTTTCCTTAAGCCAGCGCCCGCTTGCGAGACGGCGGAAAGGGCCGCAGTGGATAATACACTAACAGAACAATAATAACTCTCTTTTACTTGACAAAAAGAGAGTTACTGGCGAGTATTGTGTCCGCTGAGACGCGCTTGCATTACTACGGTAATACAACCTGCTGGAAAGGCCGCGAACCAGACCAGCAATAAAAAACCGCCAAATTCGGCGGTTTTTTATTGCCTGCAAAAAGCTTATTTCAATGGCTCAACCGGTAAATCTGCCCGTGCGCCCCATTCACTCCATGCGCCGTCGTACAGTTTCACGTTTGGCACATCCAGCGTCGCGAGTGCCAACAAAACCACGGCTGCTGTTACACCAGAACCGCAGCTGACGATAATTGGTTTGTCGTAGCTGACACCGCGACCAAAAAATATCGCATCCAGTTCATCGGTCGTTTTTAGTTCGCCTTCACGTACCAGTTCCGTCCACGGAACGTTCAATGCACCGGGAATATGTCCGCGACGTAAACCTGGGCGAGGTTCATCAACTTCTGCGTTAAAACGTGTAGCCGGGCGGGCATCAATAATTTGCGCCGTATTTTCATGGCTTGCCAATAATACATCGGTTACTTTCACCACGGCTTCAGGATTAAACGCGGCGTTAAACTCTCCTTCCGGCAGCTCTACTGCGCCTTCCTCTAATAGCAGATCATCACGCTGCCAGCCTGCAAGTCCACCACCCAGAATCGACACTTTCTCTACACCAAAGGTGCGCAGCATCCACCATGCTCGCGGGGCTGAGAAAAGATTACCTTCGTCATAGACAATCAGGTGCTTATCCTGGTTAACGCCTAATTCACGCATCGCCACGGCGAACGTTTCTGGGCGCGGCAGCATGTGCGGAAGCGGGGAAGTGTGATCAGAAAACGCTTCGATATCAAAAAACACTGCGCCGGGAATATGTCCATTCAGATACTCCTGAGCAACGTTACGATCTTCCTGTCCAGGCGACGCCATGCGGGCATCGATAATCTGAATTTCCGGGTCATCAATATGTTCGGCGAGCCAGTCGGCTCCTACAAACCATGTCGTGGACATAGGCATCTCCATTTTTGCCGGGGTTAGGCTAAATTGTCGGATGTTTAGTGAAAAGCGACAAGCAAAAGAGGCTGATTTGGCTGTCTGAGCCACAATTCTCACTAAAATTCGGATTGTATGGGCGTGATACTGAATTACATAACGTAAATTCTCACGCATAATAATTATTCGACGTTGCTAACGGGCCATTGTGGCAGGGATGAAAAATGAAAAAGTTACGCGTAGCCGCCTGCATGCTAATGCTGGCGCTGGCAGGGTGCGACAACAACGATAACGCGCCAACAGCGGTGAAAAAAGATGCGCCTTCTGAAGTTACTAAAGCGGCCTCTTCAGAAAACGTGAGTTCAGCAAAACTTTCCGCGCCGGAGCGACAAAAACTGGCCCAACAGAGTGCCGGTAAGGCGCTGACATTGCTGGATCTCTCTGAAGTTCAACTCGATGGCGCAGCCACGCTGGTGCTGACGTTCTCCATCCCTCTCGACCCGGATCAGGATTTCTCACGCGTTATTCATGTCGTCGATAAAAAAAGCGGCAAAGTGGATGGTGCCTGGGAGCTGTCAGATAATCTTAAAGAGCTGCGTTTACGCCACCTCGAACCGAAACGTGATTTGATCGTCACTATTGGCAAGGAGGTCAAAGCGCTCAATAACGCAACCTTTAGTAAAGATGACGAAAAAACTATAACTACCCGCGATATCCAACCCAGCGTCGGTTTTGCCAGTCGTGGTTCGTTGCTTCCTGGTAAGGTCGTTGAAGGGCTGCCGGTAATGGCGCTTAACGTTAACAATGTCGATGTTAACTTCTTCCGTGTGAAACCAGAATCACTGCCCGCTTTCATTAGCCAGTGGGAATACCGCAATTCGCTGGCGAACTGGCAGTCAGATAAACTGCTGCAGATGGCGGATCTGGTCTACACCGGACGGTTTGATCTCAATCCTGCGCGTAACACCCGTGAAAAATTATTGCTGCCGCTGGGCGATATCAAACCGCTTCAGCAGGCGGGCGTGTATCTGGCTGTGATGAATCAGGCTGGACGTTACGATTACAGTAATCCCGCGACGCTGTTTACGTTAAGTGATATTGGCGTTTCAGCTCACCGTTATCACAATCGTCTGGATATCTTTACCCAAAGTCTGGAAAACGGCGCAGCCCAGCAAGGAATTGAAGTCTCTTTATTAAATGAGAAAGGGCAGACTCTGACTCAGGCAACCAGTGACGCTCAGGGGCATGTGCAACTGGAAAATGATAAAAACGCGGCATTACTGCTGGCGCGTAAAAACGGTCAGACAACGCTGCTCGATTTAAAACTCCCGGCGCTGGACTTAGCGGAATTTAACATTGCTGGCGCGCCAGGCTATAGCAAACAGTTTTTCATGTTTGGCCCGCGCGATCTTTATCGCCCGGGTGAAACGGTCATCCTCAATGGTTTGCTGCGTGATGCAGACGGTAAAGCATTGCCCGATCAACCCATCAAGTTAGACGTGATTAAACCCGACGGGCAGGTACTCAGGAGCGTCGTTAGTCAGCCGGAGAATGGCCTCTACCACTTTACCTGGCCACTCGATAGCAATGCGGCAACCGGTATGTGGCATATTCGCGCTAACACGGGCGATAACCAGTATCGGATGTGGGATTTCCACGTCGAAGATTTTATGCCAGAGCGTATGGCGCTGAATCTGACCGGTGAGAAAACCCCGCTAACGCCGAAAGATGAAGTGAAATTCTCCGTGGTGGGGTACTACCTGTATGGTGCACCTGCGAATGGTAATACTTTGCAAGGGCAACTTTTCCTGCGCCCACTGCGTGAAGCTGTGTCAGCCTTACCTGGTTTTGAATTCGGCGATATAGCTGCCGAAAATCTTTCCCGCACGCTGGATGAAGTTCAGTTGACGCTGGATGATAAAGGGCGCGGCGAAGTTTCTACAGAAAGCCAGTGGAAGGAAACACATTCTCCATTACAGGTTATTTTCCAGGGTAGTTTGCTGGAATCGGGCGGTCGCCCGGTGACGCGCCGTGCTGAGCAGGCTATCTGGCCTGCCGATGCATTGCCGGGGATCCGTCCGCAGTTCGCCTCGAAATCGGTTTACGATTATCGCACTGACAGCACGGTGAAACAGCCCATTGTTGATGAAGGCAGTAACGCCGCTTTTGACATCGTTTATAGCGATGCGCAAGGCGTGAAAAAAGCCGTGTCGGGCTTGCAGGTGCGCCTGATTCGCGAACGCCGCGATTACTACTGGAACTGGTCGGAATATGAAGGCTGGCAGTCACAGTTTGATCAAAAAGATCTGATCGAAAATGAACAAACTCTGGATCTGAAAGCGGACGAAACCGGTAAGGTCAGTTTCCCGGTAGAGTGGGGCGCTTATCGTCTGGAAGTTAAAGCGCCGAATGAAGCGGTCAGTAGTGTGCGTTTCTGGGCTGGCTATAGCTGGCAGGATAACAGCGACAGGGGCGGTGCAGTGCGACCCGACCGTGTCACGCTGAAACTGGATAAAGCCAGTTATCGCCCTGGCGATACCATTAAGTTGCATATTGCCGCGCCAACGGCGGGTAAAGGTTATGCGATGGTCGAGTCCAGTGAAGGGCCGTTGTGGTGGCAAGAGATTGATGTTCCGGCTCAAGGGCTGGATCTGACGATTCCGGTCGATAAAACCTGGAATCGTCATGATCTGTATTTAAGTACGCTGGTGGTACGTCCTGGCGATAAATCTCGCTCCGCGACGCCAAAACGCGCGGTTGGGGTGTTGCATCTGCCGCTTGGTGATGAAAACCGTCGCCTCGATCTGGCGCTGGAAACCCCCACCAAAATGCGCCCCAATCAGCCATTAACCGTGAAAATTAAAGCCAGCAATAAAAATGGTGAGATGCCAAAACAGGTGAATGTGCTGGTGTCTGCCGTTGATAGCGGTGTGCTGAATATTACTGATTACGTCACGCCAGATCCGTGGCAGGCGTTCTTTGGTCAGAAACGCTATGGCGCAGACATTTACGATATTTACGGTCAGGTTATTGAAGGTCAGGGGCGTCTGGCAGCTCTGCGTTTTGGTGGTGATGGTGATGAGCTGAAACGTGGTGGTAAACCGCCGGTCAATCACGTCAATATTGTCGCGCAGCAGGCGCTGCCGGTAACGCTCAATGAACAGGGCGAAGGCTCGGTTACACTGCCAATTGGCGATTTTAACGGTGAATTGCGCGTCATGGCGCAAGCCTGGACGGCAGATGACTTCGGAAGCAACGAAAGCAAAGTGATTGTTGCCGCACCGGTGATTGCTGAACTGAACATGCCGCGCTTTATGGCGAGTGGCGATACCTCGCGCCTGACGCTGGATATCACTAATCTTACCGATAAACCGCAAAAACTTAATGTTGCTCTGACCGCCAGTGGCTTGCTTGAACTGATGAGTAATTCCCCCGCACCTGTTGAATTAGCGCCAGGGGTGCGTACTACGCTGTTTATCCCGGTGCGTGCATTGCCGGGTTATGGCGATGGAGACATTCAGGCCACCATTAGCGGGTTAGCGTTACCGGAGGAAACCGTTGCCGATCAGCATAAGCAGTGGAAAATCGGCGTCCGTCCGGCATTCCCGGCACAAACGGTCAATTACGGTACGGCGTTACAGCCTGGTGAAACCTGGGCGCTCCCGGCTGATGGATTGCAAAACTTCTCGCCTGTTACGCTGGAAGGGCAGTTATTGTTGAGCGGCAAACCACCGCTGAACATCGCACGTTATATCAAAGAGTTAAAAGCGTATCCGTACGGCTGTCTCGAGCAAACCGCCAGCGGCCTGTTCCCGTCACTTTATACCAATGCAGCCCAACTGCAGGCGTTGGGCATCAAAGGCGACAGTGATGAGAAACGCCGTGCATCGGTCGATATCGGCATTTCCCGTTTGCTGCAAATGCAACGTGATAACGGCGGCTTTGCGCTGTGGGATAAAAACGGTGACGAAGAGTACTGGCTGACGGCTTACGTGATGGATTTCCTGGTCCGCGCAGGCGAACAGGGTTACAGCGTACCGACAGACGCCATTAACCGGGGTAATGAGCGTCTGCTGCGCTATTTACAAGATCCGGGCATGATATCGATCCCGTACGCTGATAATCTCAAAGCCAGTAAATTCGCCGTACAGTCTTACGCTGCGCTGGTGTTGGCCCGTCAGCAAAAAGCACCACTGGGTGCGCTGCGTGAAATCTGGGAGCATCGTGCAGATGCCGCTTCTGGTTTACCGCTGCTGCAACTTGGCGTTGCGCTGAAAATCATGGGTGATGCAACGCGTGGTGAAGAAGCGATTGTGCTGGCGCTGAAAACGCCGCGTAATAGTGATGAGCGGATATGGCTGGGTGATTACGGTAGTCCACTGCGCGACAGCGCGTTGATGCTCTCATTGCTGGAAGAGAACAAACTGCTACCCGATGAGCAGTACTCCCTGTTGAACACACTTTCGCAGCAGGCGTTCGGTGAACGCTGGCTATCGACGCAGGAAAGTAACGCGTTGTTCCTGGCTGCCCGTACTCTTCAGGATTTACCGGGCAAATGGCAGGCGCAAACCACTTTCTCTGCTGAGCCGCTGACAGGCGAGAAAGCGCAAACCAGCAATCTGAATAGCGATCAACTTGCCACCTTGCAGGTGACCAACAGTGGCGATCAGCCGTTATGGCTGCGTGTGGATGCCAGCGGTTATCCGCAATCCGCACCTTTACCGGCGAGCAATGTGCTGCAAATTGAGCGTCATATTCTGGGTACTGACGGTAAGAGCAAATCGCTGGACTCGTTACGTAGCGGCGATCTGGTGCTGGTGTGGTTGCAGGTTAAAGCCAGTAACAGTGTACCGGATGCGTTAGTCGTGGATCTGTTGCCTGCGGGGCTGGAACTGGAAAACCAGAATCTGGCGAACGGCGGCGCCAGCCTGGAGCAAAGTGGTGGTGAAGTGCAGAACTTGCTGAACCAGATGCAGCAGGCGAGCATTAAGCACATAGAGTTCCGTGACGATCGCTTTGTGGCGGCGGTTGCCGTTGATGAATATCAACCGGTAACGCTGGTGTATCTGGCGCGGGCGGTGACGCCGGGAACGTATCAGGTGCCGCAGCCTATGGTGGAATCAATGTATGTTCCTCAATGGCGGGCGACTGGTGCGGCTGACGATCTGTTGATAGTCAGACCGTAAATGCCTCGCCTGTTAACCAAACGCGGCTGCTGGATAATGCTGACAGCCGCGCCTTTTATCATCATTCTGGCAGCATGGGCAGCAGATAAACTCTGGCCTCTGCCATTGCAAGAAGTGAATCCTGCACGCGTGGTGGTGGCGCAGGATGGTACGCCACTCTGGCGTTTCGCCGATGCTGACGGCATCTGGCGTTATCCGGTAACAATCGAAGATGTTTCTCCACGTTACCTTGAAGCGCTGATCAATTATGAAGATCGCTGGTTCTGGAAGCATCCGGGGGTGAATCCATTCTCGGTGGCGCGCGCAGCATGGCAAGATCTCGCTTCGGGACGGGTTATTTCCGGCGGCAGCACGCTCACCATGCAGGTGGCGCGCCTGCTTGATCCTCATCCCAAAACGTTTGGCGGCAAAATTCGCCAGCTCTGGCGCGCGTTGCAACTGGAATGGCATCTGTCTAAACGTGAAATTCTGACCTTGTATCTTAACCGTGCCCCGTTTGGCGGTACGTTGCAGGGGATTGGTGCGGCAAGTTGGGCTTATCTCGGGAAATCGCCTGCGAATTTAAGCTATTCCGAGGCGGCAATGCTGGCGGTGTTGCCGCAAGCGCCCAGCCGTCTTCGCCCGGATCGTTGGCCGGAGCGTGCCGAAGCCGCGCGTAATAAAGTGCTCGAACGGATGGCCGTGCAAGGTGTGTGGTCCCGTGAGCGGGTAAAAGAGTCAAGGGAAGAACCCATCTGGCTGGCACCCCGACAAATGCCGCAACTGGCACCGCTGTTTTCGCGCATGATGCTCGGTAAAAGCAAAAGCGACAAAATCGTTACTACGCTGGATGCCGGTCTTCAACGACGTCTGGAAGAACTGGCGCAAAACTGGAAAGGACGATTGCCACCGCGCAGCTCACTGGCGATGATCGTGGTTGATCATACCGATATGCGTGTTCGCGGCTGGGTGGGATCAGTTGATCTCAACGATGATTCACGCTTTGGTCATGTTGATATGGTCAATGCGATCCGATCGCCAGGATCGGTGCTCAAACCGTTTGTTTATGGTCTGGCGCTGGATGAAGGCTTGATCCACCCGGCATCGCTGTTGCAAGACGTCCCCCGACGCACCGGTGATTACCGACCTGGCAACTTTGATAGCGGTTTTCATGGCCCGATCAGCATGAGTGAGGCGCTGGTGCGATCGCTGAACTTACCTGCTGTGCAGGTGCTGGAAGCCTATGGACCGAAACGGTTTGCGGCAAAGTTACGCAATGTTGGATTGCCGTTATATTTGCCCAACGGTGCTGCACCGAATCTTTCGCTCATTCTCGGCGGCGCTGGCGCAAAACTGGAAGATATGGCGGTAGCGTATACCGCGTTTGCTCGCCACGGCAAGGCAGGCAAATTGCGCTTACAGCCTGACGATCCGCTGCTTGAACGGCCTTTAATGTCGTCGGGGGCTGCGTGGATCATTCGCCGGATTATGGCTGATGAAGCGCAACCCTTGCCGGATGGTGCCTTGCCGCGCGTCGCCCCACTGGCATGGAAAACGGGCACCAGCTATGGCTATCGTGATGCCTGGGCGATTGGGGTTAACGCTCGCTATGTCATTGGGATCTGGACTGGCAGACCGGACGGCACGCCCGTTGTTGGTCAGTTTGGCTTTGCCAGTGCCGTACCGCTGTTGAATCAGGTTAATAATATCTTACTGTCGCGCAGTGTGAATTTGCCGGAAGACCCACGTCCTGACTCTGTAAGTCGTGGCGTTATCTGCTGGCCGGGCGGACAGTCTTTGCCGGAAGGTGACGGTAACTGTCGCCGCCGCCTGGCAACCTGGCTGCTGGACGGGAGCCAGCCGCCAACTCTATTACTGCCGGAGCAGGAAGGCATTAATGGCATTCGTTTCCCCATCTGGCTGGATGAAAACGGCAAACGTGTTGCCGCTGATTGCCCTCAGGCGCGACAAGAAATGATAAATGTCTGGCCGCTACCGCTGGAACCCTGGCTGCCCGCATCAGAACGTCGCGCTGTGCGCTTGCCACCGGCCTCGACAATTTGCCCGCCATACGGTCACGATGCACAACTCCCGCTGCAGCTAACAGGTGTGCGCGATGGCGCGATTATTAAACGTTTACCGGGCGCAGCGGAAGCGACTTTGCCGTTGCAATCAAGTGGAGGGGCAGGTGAACGCTGGTGGTTTCTGAACGGCGAACCGTTAACTGAACGTGGGCGCAACGTGACCCTGCATTTGACGGATAAAGGCGATTATCAATTGCTGGTGATGGATGACGTGGGGCAAATAGCGACAGTGAAATTTGTCATGCAATAGTCTGTTTTGTCCCTGATTGTTGCTTAAACTGGGTTTATTTTAAAAAAATGTTACCTTCATCAATAGTCAACGGCTCTGTTGCTCATTATAATCCGCGCCATCTCGTACGCTGGTACAGACAACAACAGAACAATTTACAGAGGTAAAAATGGCTATTGAACGTACTTTTTCCATCATCAAACCGAACGCGGTAGCAAAAAACGTGATTGGTAGTATCTTTGCGCGCTTTGAAGCTGCAGGGTTCAAAATTGTCGGCACCAAAATGCTGCACCTGACCGTTGAACAGGCTCGTGGCTTTTATGCTGAACACGATGGAAAACCGTTCTTTGATGGTCTGGTTGAATTCATGACTTCTGGCCCGATCGTTGTTTCCGTGCTGGAAGGTGAAAATGCTGTTCAGCGTCACCGCGATCTGCTGGGTGCGACCAATCCGGCAAATGCACTGGCTGGTACTCTGCGTGCTGATTACGCTGACAGCCTGACCGAAAATGGTACCCACGGTTCTGATTCCGTCGAATCTGCCGCTCGCGAAATCGCTTATTTCTTCGGCGAAGGCGAAGTGTGCCCGCGCACCCGTTAATAATTTCGTAAATGCCGCGTGCAAACGTGGCATCCGTGCGCCAGAATTTGTACAATGCAGCGCCCCCGGACGAGCAGCCGCTCACCGGGGCGTTTCTTTTTTCAACCCTCCAGGGGCCATAACGTGTAATAACGAGGCCGGAATAGCATATGTCTGAACAATTAGTCACACCTGAAAACGTCACCACGAAAGATGGAAAAATCAACCTGCTGGATCTCAACCGTCAGCAGATGCGGGAGTTTTTTAAAGATTTAGGTGAAAAACCCTTCCGCGCCGATCAGGTGATGAAGTGGATGTATCACTATTGCTGCGACAACTTTGATGAGATGACCGACATCAATAAAGTGTTGCGCGGCAAACTGAAAGAGGTGGCGGAAATCCGTGCACCGGAAGTAGTTGAAGAACAGCGTTCATCTGACGGCACCATTAAATGGGCGATCGCCGTTGGCGATCAGCGCGTTGAAACGGTGTATATCCCGGAAGACGACCGTGCCACGCTCTGCGTCTCTTCGCAGGTGGGGTGTGCGCTGGAGTGTAAATTCTGTTCCACCGCCCAGCAGGGCTTTAATCGCAACCTGCGGGTATCGGAAATTATCGGCCAGGTGTGGCGTGCGGCGAAAATTGTCGGCGCAGCAAAAGTCACCGGTCAGCGCCCAATCACTAACGTAGTGATGATGGGTATGGGCGAGCCGCTGCTCAACCTGAACAACGTCGTTCCGGCGATGGAAATCATGCTTGATGATTTCGGTTTTGGCCTGTCAAAACGTCGCGTCACGCTTTCCACTTCCGGTGTGGTTCCGGCGCTGGATAAACTCGGCGATATGATCGACGTTGCGCTGGCAATTTCCCTGCACGCGCCGAATGACGAAATTCGTGACGAAATTGTGCCGATCAACAAAAAGTACAATATCGAAACGTTCCTTGCTGCGGTGCGCCGTTATCTGGAGAAATCCAACGCCAATCAGGGCCGAGTCACTATTGAATACGTGATGCTTGACCACGTTAACGACGGCACTGAACACGCGCACCAACTGGCGGAACTGCTGAAAGATACGCCGTGTAAGATCAACCTGATCCCGTGGAACCCGTTCCCGGGCGCGCCGTATGGACGCAGTTCGAACAGCCGTATCGACCGTTTCTCAAAAGTGCTGATGAGCTACGGTTTCACCACTATTGTGCGTAAAACTCGTGGTGATGATATCGATGCTGCTTGTGGTCAGTTGGCGGGCGATGTTATCGACCGTACGAAACGTACCCTGCGTAAACGGATGCAGGGTGAAGCCATCGACATTAAAGCGGTCTGATAGCCATTACGCCACGGTTACTTTATGTACCGTGGCGTAATCTTTTATGAATGAAGTATTAAGTTGCAATTGTCTGGTCAATATTAACGGTGCGTTTTTGCTGACTTTAAGGCAGTATGTAACGATGCAACAGTAAGTTAGCCTTAGTGAATGTGGGCTTTGTCACGAGCACACAGACGGTCTTATACTGTATGATAACGGTTAACTTAACGGATGTTTCGCGGTGTGGGTGGGCATGATGGTTCACCGGCATCTCAATTCTCATTTAAACGTACCTGCAGCGAATGAATACTGAAGCCACGCACGACCAAAATGAAGCACTTACTACCGGCGCTCGCCTGCGTAATGCTCGCGAACAACTAGGACTTAGTCAACAGGCCGTTGCCGAGCGACTTTGCCTGAAGGTTTCCACGGTACGCGACATTGAAGAAGATAAGGCACCCGCCGATCTTGCTTCAACATTCCTGCGCGGATATATCCGCTCTTATGCGCGTCTGGTACATATTCCAGAAGAAGAACTGCTGCCAGGGCTGGAAAAGCAGGCTCCACTACGGGCTGCAAAAGTTGCGCCGATGCAGAGTTTTTCCCTCGGTAAACGCCGCAAAAAACGTGACGGCTGGCTGATGACCTTCACCTGGCTGGTGTTGTTTGTGGTTATTGGCCTGAGCGGTGCCTGGTGGTGGCAAGACCACAAAGCTCAGCAGGAAGAGATCACCACTATGGCCGATCAATCTTCTGCAGAACTGAATAATAATCAAAGCCAGAGTGTACCGTTAGATACGTCGACAACCACAGATCAGGCTATGGCGACCACGCCGACATCACCTGTGGATACCACCGCAACCAACACGCAAACACCTGCCGTAACTGCGCCAGCACCAGCTGTTGATCCGCAACAGAATGCGGTTGTTCCACCTTCGCAGGCAAATGTTGATACCGCTGCGACTCCGGCACCAGCGGCAACAACAACACCAGATGGCGCTGCGCCGTTGCCAACCGATCAGGCTGGCGTGACCACGCCGGCGGTTGACCCGAATGCGCTGGTGATGAACTTTACTGCCGATTGCTGGCTGGAAGTCACCGATGCTACCGGTAAAAAACTGTTTAGCGGTATGCAGCGTAAAGACGGTAATTTGAACTTAACCGGCCAGGCACCGTACAAACTGAAAATTGGTGCGCCAGCCGCAGTACAGATCCAGTATCAAGGGAAACCTGTCGATCTGAGTCGTTTTATCAGAACTAACCAGGTTGCGCGTCTGACCCTCAATGCCGAACAATCACCGGCGCAGTAACAGACGGGTAACGCGGGAGATTTTTCATGCATAACCAGGCTCCAATTCAACGTAGAAAATCAACACGTATTTACGTTGGGAATGTGCCGATTGGCGATGGTGCTCCCATCGCCGTACAGTCCATGACCAATACGCGTACGACAGACGTCGAAGCAACGGTCAATCAAATCAAAGCGCTGGAACGCGTTGGCGCTGATATCGTCCGTGTCTCCGTACCGACGATGGACGCGGCAGAAGCGTTCAAACTCATCAAACAGCAGGTTAACGTGCCGCTGGTGGCTGACATCCACTTCGACTATCGCATTGCGCTGAAAGTAGCGGAATACGGCGTCGATTGTCTGCGTATTAACCCTGGCAATATCGGTAATGAAGAGCGTATTCGCATGGTGGTTGACTGTGCGCGCGATAAAAACATTCCGATCCGTATTGGCGTTAACGCCGGATCGTTGGAAAAAGATCTGCAAGAAAAGTATGGCGAACCGACGCCGCAGGCGTTGCTGGAATCCGCCATGCGTCATGTTGATCATCTCGATCGCCTGAACTTCGATCAGTTCAAAGTCAGTGTGAAAGCGTCTGACGTCTTCCTCGCTGTTGAGTCTTATCGTTTGCTGGCAAAACAAATCGATCAGCCGCTGCATCTGGGGATCACCGAAGCCGGTGGTGCGCGCAGCGGGGCAGTAAAATCCGCTATTGGTTTAGGTCTGCTGCTGTCTGAAGGCATCGGCGACACGCTGCGCGTATCGCTGGCGGCCGATCCGGTCGAAGAGATCAAAGTCGGTTTCGATATTTTGAAATCGCTGCGTATCCGTTCGCGCGGGATCAACTTCATCGCCTGCCCGACCTGTTCGCGTCAGGAATTTGATGTTATCGGTACGGTTAACGCGCTGGAGCAACGCCTGGAAGATATAATCACTCCGATGGACGTTTCGATTATCGGCTGCGTGGTGAATGGCCCAGGTGAGGCGCTGGTTTCTACACTCGGCGTCACTGGCGGCAACAAGAAAAGCGGCCTCTATGAAGATGGCGTGCGCAAAGACCGTCTGGACAACAACGATATGATCGATCAGCTGGAAGCGCGCATTCGTGCGAAAGCCAGTCAGCTGGACGAAGCGCGTCGAATTGACGTTCAGCAGGTTGAAAAATAATAACGTGATGGGAAGCGCCTCGCTTCCCGTGTATGATTGAACCCGCATGGCTCCCGAAACATTGAGGGAAGCGTTGAGGGTTCATTTTTATATTCAGAAAGAGAATAAACGTGGCAAAAAACATTCAAGCCATTCGCGGCATGAACGATTACCTGCCTGGCGAAACGGCCATCTGGCAGCGCATTGAAGGCACACTGAAAAACGTGCTCGGCAGCTACGGTTACAGTGAAATCCGCTTGCCGATTGTAGAGCAGACCCCGCTATTCAAACGTGCGATTGGTGAAGTCACCGACGTGGTTGAAAAAGAGATGTACACCTTTGAGGATCGCAATGGCGACAGCCTGACTCTGCGCCCTGAAGGGACGGCGGGCTGTGTACGCGCCGGCATCGAGCATGGTCTTCTGTACAATCAGGAACAGCGTCTGTGGTATATCGGGCCTATGTTCCGTCACGAGCGTCCGCAGAAAGGGCGTTATCGTCAGTTCCATCAGTTGGGCTGCGAAGTTTTCGGTCTGCAAGGTCCGGATATCGACGCCGAACTGATTATGCTCACTGCCCGCTGGTGGCGCGCGCTGGGTATTTCCGAGCACGTAACTCTTGAGCTGAACTCTATCGGTTCGCTGGAAGCTCGTGCGAATTACCGCGATGCGCTGGTGGCATTCCTTGAGCAGCATAAAGAAAAGCTGGACGAAGACTGCAAACGCCGCATGTACACTAACCCGTTGCGCGTACTGGATTCAAAAAATCCGGAAGTGCAGGTGCTTCTCAACGACGCTCCGGCATTAGGCGATTATCTGGACGAGGAATCTCGTGAGCACTTTGCCGGTCTGTGCAAACTGCTTGAGAGCGCGGGGATCGCTTACACTGTAAACCAGCGTCTGGTGCGCGGTCTGGATTACTATAACCGTACCGTTTTCGAGTGGGTGACTAACAGCCTCGGTTCCCAGGGCACCGTGTGTGCAGGTGGTCGTTATGACGGTCTGGTGGAACAACTGGGTGGTCGTGCAACACCGGCAGTCGGTTTTGCGATGGGCCTCGAACGTCTTGTATTGTTAGTTCAGGCCGTTAATCCGGAATTTAAAGCCGATCCTGTTGTCGATATATACCTGGTGGCTTCAGGTGCTGACACACAATCTGCGGCTATGGCATTAGCAGAGCGTCTGCGTGATGAATTACCGGGTGTGAAACTGATGACCAACCACGGCGGCGGCAACTTTAAGAAACAGTTTGCCCGTGCTGATAAATGGGGTGCCCGCGTTGCTGTGGTGCTGGGTGAGTCTGAAGTGGCTAACGGCACAGCAGTAGTGAAGGATTTGCGCTCTGGTGAGCAAACTGCAGTTGCGCAGGATAGCGTAGCCGCGCATTTGCGCACGTTACTGGGTTAAGGAAGGAGAAGGACAGCGTGGAAATTTACGAGAACGAAAACGACCAGGTTGAAGCGGTTAAACGCTTTTTTGCTGAAAATGGCAAAGCACTGGCTGTTGGGGTGATTTTGGGCGTTGGCGCACTGATTGGCTGGCGCTACTGGAATAGCCATCAGGTTGATTCTGCACGCTCCGCTTCTCTTGCCTATCAAAATGCGGTTACCGCAGTGAGCGAAGGCAAACCGGATAGCATCCCAGCGGCGGAAAAATTTGCTGCTGAAAATAAAAATACTTATGGTGCGCTGGCTTCTTTGGAACTTGCGCAGCAATTTGTTGACAAAAATGAACTAGAGAAAGCTGCCGCCCAGTTACAACAGGGGCTGGCAGACACGAGCGATGAAAATCTCAAAGCCGTGATAAATCTGCGTCTTGCTCGCGTTCAGGTACAGCTCAAGCAGGCTGATGCCGCGCTAAAAACCCTTGATGCTATCAAAGGTGAAGGGTGGGCTGCCATTGTTGCCGACCTGCGTGGTGAAGCATTGCTGAGCAAAGGTGATAAGCAAGGTGCGCGTAGTGCATGGGAAGCAGGCGTGAAAAGCGATGTTACCCCGGCACTGAGCGAAATGATGCAGATGAAAATTAATAATTTGTCCATCTGAGAGGGACCCGATGCAATTGCGTAAATTACTGCTGCCAGGACTGCTTTCCGTTACCCTTTTAAGCGGCTGTTCGCTGTTTAACAGCGAAGAAGATGTGGTAAAGATGTCCCCATTGCCAACCGTTGAAAACCAGTTTACGCCGACTACTGTGTGGAGCACTTCCGTTGGTAGCGGCATTGGCAACTTCTATTCCAATCTTCATCCGGCACTGGCGGACAACGTTGTCTATGCAGCGGACCGCGCTGGTTTAGTAAAAGCGCTGAATGCGGATGACGGCAAAGAAATCTGGTCTGTCAACCTGGCCGAGAAAGATGGCTGGTTCTCTAAAGATCCTGCATTACTTTCTGGCGGCGTGACCGTGTCTGGTGGGCATGTCTACATTGGCACCGAAAAGGCGCAGGTTTACGCGCTGAATACCAGCGATGGTACTGTGGCATGGCAAACTAAAGTCGCGGGTGAAGCACTTTCGCGCCCGGTGGTCAGCGACGGTCTGGTGTTAATCCACACCAGTAACGGTCAGTTACAAGCGCTGAACGAAGCTGACGGCGCTGTCAAATGGACAGTTAACCTCGATATGCCTTCGCTCTCTTTGCGTGGCGAGTCTGCGCCGGCAACGGCTTTTGGTGCGGCCGTCGTGGGTGGCGATAATGGTCGCGTCAGCGCAGTGCTGATGGAACAGGGCCAGATGATTTGGCAGCAGCGTATTTCCCAGGCGACCGGTTCTACCGAAATTGACCGTCTGAGCGATGTTGACACGACTCCCGTCGTTGTTAACGGCGTTGTTTTCGCGCTGGCCTATAATGGTAACCTGACGGCGCTTGATCTGCGCAGCGGTCAGATTATGTGGAAACGCGAACTGGGTTCGGTGAATGATTTCATCGTCGACGGCAATCGCATCTATCTGGTCGATCAAAATGACCGGGTGATGGCGTTGACCATTGATGGCGGCGTTACGCTGTGGACACAAAGCGATCTGCTGCATCGCCTGCTGACTTCTCCGGTGCTGTATAATGGCAACCTGGTGGTAGGCGACAGTGAAGGTTATCTGCACTGGATTAACGTCGAAGATGGTCGTTTCGTTGCCCAGCAAAAAGTTGATAGTTCCGGTTTCCAGACTGAACCGGTTGCCGCTGACGGCAAACTGCTGATCCAGGCAAAAGACGGAACCGTGTACTCTATTACACGTTAATCGTCTCTGTCGTTCACTTTGAAAACGGCTCCTGGACAGGGGCCGTTTTCCTGTTTTTAACAACGACACGAATATAGCGTGCGTTGTCTGATGATTTATAAAAATGAGGCTTTAAACATGGTACCTGTGGTCGCGCTTGTCGGGCGCCCTAACGTAGGAAAATCCACGTTATTTAACCGTCTAACTCGCACCCGAGATGCGCTGGTTGCGGATTTCCCGGGTCTGACTCGTGACCGTAAGTACGGTCGTGCGGAAATTGAAGGCCGTGAGTTTATCTGCATTGATACCGGCGGGATTGATGGCACAGAAGACGGTGTAGAAACCCGCATGGCGGAACAGTCGCTGCTGGCGATTGAAGAAGCGGACGTCGTACTGTTTATGGTGGATGCGCGCGCGGGCCTGATGCCGGCGGATGAAGCGATTGCTAAACATCTGCGCTCCCGTGAAAAACCGACCTTCCTGGTGGCAAACAAAACTGACGGTCTGGATCCCGATCAGGCAGTGGTTGATTTCTACGCGCTTGGTTTAGGTGAAATCTACCCGATCGCCGCGTCTCACGGTCGTGGCGTATTAAGTCTGCTGGAGCACGTGCTGCTGCCGTGGATGGAAGATCTCGCACCGCAAGAAGAAGTCGACGAAGACGCCGAATACTGGGCGCAATTTGAAGCGGAAGAGAACGGCGAAGAAGAAGAGGAAGACGACTTCGACCCGCAAAGTCTGCCGATCAAACTGGCGATTGTGGGTCGCCCGAACGTAGGTAAGTCTACACTCACTAACCGTATTCTTGGTGAAGAGCGCGTTGTTGTTTACGACATGCCTGGCACGACGCGTGACAGTATCTACATTCCAATGGAACGCGACGGACGTGAGTATGTGCTCATTGACACCGCTGGCGTACGTAAACGCGGCAAAATCACCGATGCGGTAGAGAAATTCTCGGTAATCAAAACGTTGCAGGCCATTGAAGATGCCAACGTGGTGATGTTGGTGATTGATGCGCGCGAAGGTATTTCCGATCAGGATCTCTCCTTGCTGGGCTTTATTCTCAATAGTGGGCGCTCACTTGTGATTGTAGTGAACAAGTGGGACGGCCTGAGCCAGGAAGTGAAAGAGCAGGTGAAAGAGACGCTGGACTTCCGTCTGGGCTTTATCGATTTTGCTCGTGTGCACTTTATCTCTGCCTTGCACGGCAGTGGTGTTGGTAACTTGTTTGAATCAGTACGTGAAGCGTATGACAGCTCCACCCGTCGTGTGGGGACCTCTATGCTGACGCGCATCATGACGATGGCTGTTGAAGATCACCAACCACCGCTGGTACGCGGTCGTCGTGTGAAGCTGAAATACGCCCACGCCGGGGGTTATAACCCGCCGATTGTGGTGATTCACGGCAATCAGGTGAAAGACCTGCCTGATTCCTACAAGCGTTACCTGATGAACTACTTCCGCAAATCCCTGGACGTAATGGGATCGCCGATTCGTATTCAGTTCAAAGAAGGGGAAAACCCGTATGCGAACAAGCGTAATACCCTGACGCCGACTCAGATGCGCAAGCGTAAGCGTCTGATGAAGCACATCAAGAAAAGTAAGTAATCACTTATCTGGTTTCCCTTTCCACACGGAGAGGGAAACCGAATAACACGCGAGGAGTATTTATGGCACTCAACTGTCCAACCTGCAAAACCCCTCTCGAACGCAATGGCGAGACTGCTCACTGTGCAACTTGCGACAAAGACTTTACCGTCCAGGCACTTTGCCCTGAGTGTCATCAGCCGTTACAAGTGTTAAAAGCTTGTGGTGCTGTGGATTATTTCTGCCAACATGGGCACGGTTTAATATCTAAAAAACGCGTTGAATTTGTTATTGCTTAATATCACTTGAATGTATTGTTTTGTAATTTGTATTTAATGTGCAAATGATAAAACAATCTGTTATGGTGGAATAACTAATGAAAGCGAGCGAAATCACTAATTTAAATAATTAAGAATATATTTATTCTTTATAACATGTCTTTCTGAAAAATCAGGAATATAATATTGAAAATTATTTTTGACTTTATCGTCACAGGGAAAGCACATGCTGCGATGGAAACGCTGTATTATGCTAACATTTATCTCTGGTGCTGCTTTCGCGGCACCAGAGATAAATGTTAAGCAAAACGAATCGTTACCTGATTTAGGTAGCCAGGCAGCACAACAGGATGAACAAACCAACAAGGGTAAATCGCTGAAAGAGCGCGGAGCCGATTACGTCATCAACTCCGCCACGCAAGGGTTTGAAAACTTGACCCCTGAGGCGCTGGAATCTCAGGCCAGAAGCTATCTGCAAAGTCAAATCACCTCAACCGCACAATCTTATATTGAAGACACACTCTCTCCCTACGGTAAGGTCCGTTCGAACCTCTCCATTGGTCAGGGCGGCGATCTGGATGGCAGTTCCATCGATTATTTTGTTCCCTGGTACGATAATCAAACCACTGTTTATTTCAGCCAATTTTCTGCGCAACGAAAAGAAGATCGTACGATCGGAAATATAGGGCTTGGTGTAAGACATAATTTTGATAAATGGTTATTGGGTGGAAATATATTTTATGATTATGATTTTACCCGTGGACATCGCCGTTTAGGTATAGGCGCTGAAGCGTGGACTGATTATTTAAAATTTTCTGGTAACTATTATCATCCGCTTTCTGACTGGAAAGACTCTGAAGATTTCGACTTTTATGAAGAACGCCCTGCGAGCGGTTGGGATATTCGTGCCGAAGCCTGGCTTCCCGCTTATCCGCAGCTTGGCGGTAAAATCGTTTTCGAACATTATTACGGGGATGAAGTTGCGCTATTTGGTACCGACAATCTAGAGAAAGATCCCTTCGCTGTCACGTTAGGCGTGAAATACCAGCCTGTTCCGCTCATTGCTGTAGGTACGGACTTCAAAGCAGGAACCGGTGATAACACCGATACCACGGTCAACGCAACGCTTAACTACCAGTTTGGCGTCCCGCTCAAAGACCAGCTTGATCCTGACAAAGTGAGCGCGGCTCACTCACTCATGGGCAGCCGTCACGACTTTGTTGAACGTAACAACTTTATTGTTCTGGAATATAAAGAGAAAGATCCCCTCGATGTCACTTTGTGGCTGAAAGCTGATGCGATGAATGAACATCCCGAGTGCGTGATTAAAGATACGCCAGAAGAAGCTATCGGGCTGGAAAAATGTAAATGGACCATTAACGCGCTTGTCAACCACCACTACAAAATTGTCGCTGCGTCATGGCAGGCGAAAAACAATGCCGCCCGCACGCTGGTGATGCCGGTTATCAAAGAGAATACCCTGACAGAGGGCAACAATAACCACTGGAACCTGGTGCTGCCCGTCTGGCAGTACAGCTCTGACAAAGCCGAACAAGGAAAACTCAATACCTGGCGGGTTCGCCTGGCGCTGAAAGATGAAAAGGGCAACCGACAGAACTCAGGCGTGGTGGAAATCACCGTTCAGCAGGACCGTAAAATTGAGCTGATTGTTAATAACATCGCTAACGTGCCGGAAGAGAACAACCACAGCCACGAAGCCAGTGCACAGGCTGATGGTGTAGATGGTGTGGTGATGGATCTCGATATTACTGATAGCTTTGGCGACAACACTGACCGCAACGGTAATGTCTTGCCGCAGGATAATCTCAACCCGCAGCTGTTTGATGCCAACGATAAAAAAGTGATGCTGACGAATAACCCCTGCACTACCGAGACTCCCTGTGTCTTTATCGCCAAACAAGATAAAGAAAAGGGGACCGTTACGCTCTCCAGTACGTTGCCTGGCACCTTCCGTTGGAAGGCGAAAGCTGCCCCCTATGATGACAGTAACTATGTTGACGTAACGTTCCTGGGGGCTGACATCGGCGGGCTGAATGCCTTTATCTATCGCGTTGGTGCGGCTAAATCCGTGAATCTTATCGGCAATAAAGAACCGTTGCCCCTCAATAGCCGATATCGCTTTGTGTTGTGGCGCGACGCTAACAAAGACGGTGTGTTCCAGCTATCTGAAAAGCTCACTGACGAAGAGATGAAACAGTATGACTACCAATGGGAATTCACGGGGCATAGCGTAAATGGCAATACTGGCGCGCAAGCCAATACCACTAACGTCGATATCGAGATCCCGGCAACGAACAAGGAAGCGGCAGCGAAGTTTAGTGCCCAGGTAACCGATGGTGTGCAAGGGTACGGTTTGCAGGTCAATTACAGCAAGACATAGGAACAGCGCCATGGCTGATCGGGCCACCGCTGAATGTTAACCAAGGAGAGTGTTTATGAAACCTCATATGAAACGTGGCCTGACAAAAGTCGCGCTGGCACTGATGCTGGCTGGATACTGTGCCGTACCAGTCGCTATGGCGGAAGATGCTGCCTGGGTCGCCAGTGGAACGACAGCTGAATTCGAGGGGACCATACCCTGGCTCTATCGCGAAGGGGGGAATGCTACGATTAACTCGGAAGATGCGGATCACATCAAAGTGACATCTGATAGTAAAGGTATCCGTCCTGCAGGTAGCGAGTCTGATAAACGCCTTTACTCAGGGGATACCATCACGCTGGGTTGGGATATCGGCGATACCGAAGGGGATATCGATGATGGTTCCGCAGGCATTGATGCGAAAACGACGGCGACCATCAAATGGTACAGCTACAGTGATAATGCGGGTGGCGGTAAAACGGAGTTGACTGCGGCGGCAGGAAAAACCAGTTATAAAATCACCGATGGCGATCGTGGACGCTATATCGGTGTTGAAATCCAGCCTATCACTCAGACCGGTAATCCCTTCCAGGGAACTTCGCTGACTCTGCTGGATATTTCTACGGCCAGCGGTGGCGGCAGCGATACGGATAATGTCGATCCTGGTCCGGTTGTTAACCAGAACCTGAAAGTTGCCATCTTCGAGAAAGACACCAGTACCAACCTTATCGGTGGTAATACAGCCATTGCGCTTAACAAAACGTATGTGGCCAAACTGTACTCGGATGAAAACCAGAACGGTAAATACGACGCGGGTACGGATGTGGACGTTACCGCTAACTACGACTTTGCGTGGGTCTTTAACGGTAACAGTAAACAACTTGCGGCGGCGGGCGGTATTGCCAACGCCAGCTTCGATAACAATGACATTGTTATTCCGCAAACTAACGAACAAGCAAGAACCAGCCTTAACGGTAGTGACCGTAATGGTAAGACCGGCCTTGCAATCCCGGCAAACGGCGACGGCGTTCAGGGCTATACGCTGTCTATCATTTACAAACACCACTAATGCGCACAACAGCATTCCCGTATGGGAATGCTGTTTTCCGCCTGTTTTGCTTAGCGACGCGTTAAGCAAAACGGGTTGACGTTTTGTTTATCATGCTGGAGTTTTCTACATGTCGGTATGTCTGAAACCAGGAAAAATCATTGTGCTTCTGGGCATGTTGGCAGCCTTTATGCTGTCTGACTTTGCACGGGCAGGGGTGGAATGGCAGACATATCCTGGTTCTACAGGCGAGTTTAACGGTACAGTTCCTATTGCCGATAGCGCCAGCGTACCCGTTTATCAGGGAAGCGTTCAGCTTGATCCTGCTGCATCTCATGATGTGGCGTTTTCTGCTAAACCGAATGAATTTAGCGTTGACGATGACGCTGCTAACCTGATAGTTGCTAATCCTCAGGACAGTGAAGGCGACCAGTTTTCTACACCACCTGCGCTGCGCTGGGAAAACCAGACGCCGCCGACCGTCAGTCTGGTGTGGGCGGATGCCGCCACGCCGGATACGCCGCTCAATCCACAGCCCATCGCCAACCGCAGCTTTTGCGCGCAAGGTCTGGCCGGGCGTTCGCTGGTGGCCTGGCCACAGATTGATGCGCAGCAGACCATTCCACTGCTTTATCTGCTGACCTCGACCGGTTATCCCTATGAGGGGACGGTGGTGCTGGCTGACCAGAAAGTGACGCTGAATATCGCGCCCGCGCAGGGCGATTTAATTTCGGTGAGCGCCAGTGGTTATAACGAAACGCTCGGCGCGGCAAAAACCACCGTTGGCGGCACTATCACGCTGACCGTCACCACCAAAGATTGTCAGGGTAACGTCGCGGGTAATATTCCATTTATTATCAAGCGTAAAGATGCCCAAAACCGTCAGGGCGCGGTAAATAATACCGCGCCGGTGGTGCTGGATAGCACCGAGTTAACGACGACGGTAACCGAGTATCGTGGCACATCGGATGCTAACGGTACGGCAACCATCACGGTGACCCAGCCTAACGGCCCCGGTGTTAAAACGCCGCTGGTAGTCGGCATTTCCGGCATTGCACAAACCAGTGAGGCGGCGGTGATCTTTACCGTGCTCACCAGCCCGGACGTGGCGCAGGCCACGATGTGGGGCCATATGGCGGAGACGGTGGAAGCCCATGGTTACACGTTCAGTAGACCAAAACTGGCGGCGGAAGTCAGTAACGAAAATGCCACGGTCGTCGATCACAATGAAACCTGGTCCACCTTTACCTGGAGCGGCGCAGATAGCCATTGCACCGTGCTGCCGGGCATGCGCCACTTCGGCGCACTGGCGACGGTGATTCCCTCCACGGTACAGACTGTGCTCGGCTGGCCGATGCAGGGCGATTATTACTGGTCATCGCTGGCGGGGCTTACCGGGCAGCACCATGCGGCAGATGTCTCTAACCGTGGCGAAACGCAGAAGCCGGACAGCACCACGTTCCTCGTGAGCTGCGTGGATAAGCCCGCGCCTGACGTCGAGCCGAAAATCGTCCTCACGCCAGAAAACTATGATGACACGGCGCAGGCGATGAAAGCGAAGGTGGGCGAGGATGCGACGATGCGTCTGGCCATCACCGACACGAAAAACAACGATCAACCGCTGGCGTATTACTACTTCTCGCTACATCTGGATGATGGCGTCAATCGTAAGAATCAAACCGACACTGCCTGGGAAGCCCATCCGGTACAGATTGCTGGCGGCAGTAATTTTCGCCAGGTCGACGCACATACCTATGAAGGCATGACCGACGCCAACGGCCAGGCTTCGCTCACCCTGAGCCAGCCCGGCGGCGCGGGGGTGAAAACCCATATCACGGCAAGAATGCGCAGCGATTTTAACGCCACAGATGCCAAAGATGTGATTTTTACCGTAATCACCAGCCCGGACAGCGACAAAGCGCGGATGTGGGGCCATATGCGCGGCATTATTGAGTCCGGCAGTTTGTATAAACGCCCGTTGCTGGCGGATGAAACCGAGCATGAATTGGGAACAGTGCGGGAAAATAACGAAGACTGGGCGCTGTACGATCAAAACACCAGTATGCAGGCGGAATGCGGCGTCGGTCATATACCGCGCCAGAGCTCACTGGAAAGTCTGTTTTCAGCCCATCCCGGTAACGCGATTGGCACTGAATATGGCTGGCCCACAGCACAACAGGGCTATTTAAGCGCGGTGGAGCAAGCCACGCATTCATCGGTGGAACTGGGGAACGGGAGCGTCGACAGCTATTCCGGCTTTAAGCAGAATTACCTCTCCTGTTCGGGGAATGAGATGGTAGCGAATGTTGAAGTCAGCACCGATCATGATGTGTCTGTTGGCACTCAAGCGCAAGCCAAAGTGGGTGACACCATTGTGATGACCGTGCGTACGATTAACTCGCTCAATAATATCCCTGTACCCTTTACTGCATTCACCATTACCAAAGGTATGGGGTATAACCGAGCGGGGCAGGTGAGCGGGTTTGATGACCCGAGCAGTGGTGCAATCACGATGGATAACACGCAATACGGCACATCACAGTCATCGAAGGTTTATGCGGGAATAACCGATGCCCGGGGCGTGGCGACGGTCGAGATTAAGCAACCACAGGGCGTCGGGCTAAAAACGGTGCTGAGCGTAACGCCGGTAAATTCCTACCTGCCGAATACCGTTAACTACAGCGTTATTTTTACTACCCCAACCAGCCCGGACGTTACCGGCGCGCAGATGTGGGGCCATATGGATGAAACGATCACCGTTGATTCATCAACCTTTACCCGGCCTAAACTGGCGTCGGAAGTCGCCAGCCCGGACGGAACCCTGACCGAAAATAACGAAATCTGGGCGCGCGTGAGCCAGGCCAATACGTCCAGTACCAGTAAAGGTGGCTGCGACACCAATATGTTGCCACGTCGTTCCCAGCTAAGTGCGCTGTATAACGCCAACAGTGGTAACGCGGTGCAAACGGCGCACGGTTGGCCAACACAGCGTCAGCCTTACTGGAGCAACTCACCGGCAGATAAAACTCCACACTTTTTCACGATAGCGCTGAACGATGGCGCACAAACTATTGGCGGCGATACGCCGGTTTACGTCAGTTGCCTGAAGACGGCGAACAAACCTGCCAGCAGCATTACGCTGGAGGTGGTTGATAAAGCGCAATGGAATACCGGGAATAGCGCGGCAACGCTGAAAAAAGGCGAGACGCTACAGGTTAAAGTGACGGTAAAAGACGCACAGGGCAACGCGTTAGCGGATATGCCATTTACCCTCAATCGCGGTGATGGCTATACCCGTAGCGGCGAAAAACATGTGGCGGGCAGCGGCGATGCGCTGGTTGCGCCGGTGGTAGTCAATGGCGGGCTGGCAGATGAAACCACGTTGAACGACACTGCAACGGTGTATACCGCCATGACCGACAATGACGGCAGCAAAATTCTCAATATTACCCGCCCGGATACTCACGGCACCAAAACGGCGCTGACGGCAACGCTTTACTCTGATGCGACGAAAAAATCCAGCATCGACACAATCTTTACGGTGGTGACCAGCCCGGATAGCCGCCTGGCAAAAATGTGGGGACATATGCCGGAAACGGTGACTGCTGCGGACGGTACGGTATTTAAGCGCCCGCTGTTGTTGAAGGAACTGGCCTATCAGACTGGGCGAACATCAACGTCTGAAGACAATGAAAACTGGGCGTTGTTTAACATTAATTATGCAAGTTTTTCCACGACGTACAGCGGCTGTGGAACCAACTATATTCCGACTCAGGCCGGTCTGACGTCACTGTTTGCTAATAATGCGGGCAACACCATGAAAACCGTGCAGGGCTGGCCGGTGGCAACGCGCTATTTATCCAACACTTCCGACAACGGCAGCATGGAGCAGCGTAACTACAAGGCGGTAGATCTCAGCAATGGCACGAGTGCGGCAGTGTCATCAACGACGCTGGAGCTGCTGACCTGCCAGACCGCGCCGATAGCCGCGGTGAGCCAAATCCTGCTGGAAGCGGCAGATCCGGTGACGCTGGATACCACCTATAACGTGGTAAAAGCGAAAAAAAGCGAAGAATCCGTGGTGCGCGTCATCACCAAAGATGCGCAAGGCAACCTTGTGGGCAATACGGCATTTATCCTGACGCGAGCCAACAGTGTAAGTCGGGCTAATTCATCAGCGACGATGAGTGTGGGCGCGCTGACGGTGACGGATGCGTGGGGAAATACGCGAAATAATTTCCAGTCAACGAGTGAAACCATTTACGGCGTGACCGGTGCCGACGGGTCAACGACATTTACCCTAAAACAGGATAACAGTACCGGGTTAAGAACCGATCTCACGGCAAAACTGGATACGTCCAGCAGCGTCAAGGCGATGCTACCGGTGGTCTTTACCGTCGTGACCAGCCCGGATTCGCCAAAAGCGAATTTTTGGGGACATATGGCCGAAACGGTGACGGCCTCCGATGGTTCGGTTTATAAGCGACCGTTGCTGTTTGGCGAGCTTACCAACAACTATGCACGATATAGCACGTTTGAGAACGGTGAAAGTTGGGCAAGATTCACCTCGACTCAGTCGGCTGACACCAGCATGAATGGGTGTGGTACAGATTATATGCCAACGCTGGATGGTCTGAAGTCTTTGTATGACGCCAATAGAGGTAATGCGATGAATACGGTACAGGGATGGCCGGTAAATATGAGTTATCTCACCAATACCCCGAGTAATACACAAACAGGGAGCCGTTACTACAATGTGGTGCAACTAAATTCTGGCGCAGTTTCGCAAATCGTATCCACCGTGCTGGCGTTACAAACCTGCCGTACAACGCCGTTGATGACTGCCAGCCAGATTACGCTGGAAGCCTCAGACCCCGGGCAGTTTGTCAGCATTGACAGCACACTTAGCGCCGTCAAAGCGAAGAAGGGGGATGAGGTGTCGATCCGCATTTCGACTAAAGATGCGCAGGGGAATTTAGTCGGCAATACGCCGTTTGCCCTGAAACACGCGAACTCGATCAATCGTCAGAATGTGACGTCATCGCAGAAAGTGTCAGTCACGACTGCGGCGGGTGCGACGGTGGATACCAGTGCAACGACCATCCTGTATGGTGTAACAGGGCCAGATGGAACCACTACGATGACGCTCCGACAGGATGCTTCCACTGGGTTAAGAACCGACTTTTATGCTCTATTAAACGATACTGGCGTGTCGTCGGACACCTTGCCGGTGATCTTTACCGTCACCACCAGCCCGGATACGCCGCTGGCGACCAATTGGGGCCATATGGCGGAAACCTTTACCAGCAGCGAAGGCGTCACCTTCAAACGGCCTTTCCTCAAAGCCGAACTCTCTGGCGGTACGGCGAAAACGGCCAATAATGAAGTCTGGTCGCTCCTGACCGCGACTGAGAAAGCGGACGTCAGCAAAGCTGGGTGTGATGAGGCGTATCAACCGCTGACGACTGATATGCAGGGGCTGTATGTCGATTATCCCAATGGTCAACTGGCAACGGTGCTCGGCTTGCCGACTGCTGCAGGGAACTGGTGGGATTATGACATGATGGCGGTAGCGGGCGGTAGCTGGAGTAACCAGGCGTTTGTTCCGGGAAATGGTCAGTTGATTCAGGCATCGTCCAGCTATACGGCGATAGTGATGTGTTTGGTAGAGCCTCATACGGAAGCAGTCACAATAGAGCTTACCTCAACGGCGCAGGATGCAGCAAAATCGCTCAGCAATGATGGACGACCGAGCGCTGTAGCGAAGAAAGGTGAGCTGATTCCGTTGACGGTGACCGTGCGTGATAGCGCCGGGAACCCGATGCCATATGCCGACTTTACCCTTTCGCGTGAAACGACGCTGGATCGCGCGAAAGCAACCGTTAACACGAGTGCAGACGATCTTACCGTAACGGCATTGGTTCCGGTGAGTAGGGATAGCGTGTTGACAGCAAGTGGAGCAAAAACTCTCGCAACGACGGGCAGTGATGGCACAGCCACCTTTGAGGTTGGGCAGTACTCTACTACCGGGTTGGCGACGCCGTTAACCGTGACGCTGGCGCGTGATACAACGAAAGTCGCCACGCTGGATGTTATCTACACGGTGATTACCAGCCCAGATTCACCGAGTGCTAAATTCTGGGGGCATATGCCGGACACCTTTACCAGTTCGGCGGGCGTCACCTTCAAACGACCCCTGCTGAAAACCGAAACCAGCTCAGGCTTATCGATTAGTTCTAACGGCGAAGTTTGGTCGTATATGAGCAACTTGCAAAATTTAACATCTACAGATTGCCCACTCGAGAATCAACCGCGCAGTAAGGAACTGTTGGATTTGTATAGTGATCATCCGAACGGCGCAATAATGACTGACCTTGGGTTACCGATGAATGCGGGTAACTGGTGGGCTTATGATATGGCCATACTGGGTACAACAACGTGGTCTTATCAGACTGTCAGCCTGAGAACAGGAGCTATCGCGAAGAATTCTGCAACCAACGCACTGATGCTCTGTCTGGCGCAGCCGCATCCGGCAGGCGTTAGCGTAACATTGACGTCATCCGCACTGGATGACGCCAGAACCCTCAGCAATCGCGGCCGACCTAGCGCGTCAGTGAAAAAAGATAACCCATTGCCAATTGTGGTTATGGTCAAAGATCGTGATGGCAACCCGCTGGCGGGCGAAGCGATAACGCTCAGGCGTGATAATGCGATGAGCCGCTCAGGGACCATTGTAAACACGGCAGCAAATGCGATGGTATTGACGGAACTGGCACCTGTGTCGGCAACATTCACTCTCGCCTCACACGGCACGCAATGGCTTGGTTTTACCGGCAGCGATGGTACGGCGATATTCAATGTTGAACAGCCTGATACTGTCGGCCTGGCAACACCGTTTACCGCCATCCTGGCACGTGATACGGAAACCACCACTGTCCTTGATGCGATCTTCACCGTTGTCACCAGCCCTGATTCCGCAATGGCGGCCTACTGGGGTCATATGCCGGATACGGTAACGGCAGAAAACGGTGTGGTCTTTGAAAGACCTAAATTGTGGAAAGAGCTGCCGTCGACATCAGGGGTTAGCAAGGTCAATAGTAACAATGAAGTCTGGCCCGTGTTTAACGCAACGCAGAGGGCTGACAGCAATCTCAGCCCTTGTGAAGCGGCACGTCGGCCATTGAGTGATGATTTAGAATCGCTCTATGCTCGCTATCCGGGGAACACGCTGACGACACAAATCGGTTGGTCTACGCAGTATACATGGTGGGCGCTGGATAACTGGCAGGGAGGCAGTAATCCGCAGGTAGTCGGTCTGAATAATGGTTCAGCGTGGGGGACGGTGAATACCGCGTATCAAGGGTGCCTGGTTAACCCGCGTGCGACTGTCTCCAGCGTCACGTTGACATCGACGGCACTGGATAGCAGTACGCAGGCGGCGAAGGTGAAAAAAGGCGACGCCGTTCCCGTTGTCGTTACCGTGAAAGACAGTGTCGGGAAACCAGTGCCGAATATTTCGTTTATCCTCAAACGTGGTGACGCTACGCCGCGTAATAGCGGGGCGACGTTGTATGGCGATGTGGATACAATGGACGATTTGACTGTACAACCCTCATCCGGTGCGGCAGTCACGTTGGCTGATAGCGGGAATACAATCGATGGAGTTACTGGAGCAGACGGTACAGCAAGTTTTACCGTTGGTCAGGATAATACGCCAGGATATAAAACGCCGTTGACGGTGACGCTGACGGATAACGCCACAATAACGGCGACGCTGGACACGATTTTCACCGTGCCGACCAGTCCTAATGTCGCCACGGCGTATTTCTGGGGTCATATGGCGGATACCGCCACGGTAAGTGGCAAGATGCTGCATCGCCCGCTATTAAAATCGGAGTTGCCGTCAGGGGTTACCGCAGCAGCAACGCCCAATGTGAATAATGAAACCTGGGCGCTGGCACATGTTATAGATTCCACTAAATGGGATGTCGCACGGCAGTGCGGTAGTATGAATAACGTGCCGAGCAGTGCCGAATTACAAACATTACACTCCGGCTTTAGCACATTGGGATGGCCGTCATCGATAAGCTTCCCGTATTTATCTACTGATAAGGCTGGATCGTTCTATTGTGGTGTTGAGGAAGGCTCTGGCAGTCTCAACTGTGGCATTCAGCCTGCGAAAACGCCGGGGTTTGCAACCTGTTTCCAATAACCTTGCCCACCCTATCAATATGAGGTTCCGAAAGCCTGATACGCAACGGGCTATCAGGTTTTTTTACGCGGCTTGCGGGTTTTCGTCACCGCACTCACTTCACTGACGACCACGCCATCTCCCAGTCGCGTGGTCAACGTATCGCCCACTTTCACCTGCTTCACCTGCTTCAACACTGCGCCATCGGCGGCGCTGGTGACGCTATAACCGCGCGCCAGCGTTGACAGCGGGCTAACCGCTTCGAGGTGTGTTACCGCGTTACCAAACCGTTCGCGCGTGGCGCTAAGCTGTGCGCGCAGGGTTTCTGCTAAACGATATTCCAGTTGCTGAATGCGCGTTTGCGCGCGATGAATACGCGACTGCGGATTTTGGTGGACGAGTTGCCGTGTTAATCGCTGCTGTTGCTGACCCGCGCGTTTAAGCTGATTCTCCAGCGCAAAGCTCATCCGCTTTTGCAGACGTTCGAGCATAGTTTGCTGGCGTGCCAGCCGGAGCTGCGGATGCTGTTGCTGCAAGCGGTGATGGATCTGCGTAAAGCGCCGCGTGCGATTGGCGAGATAATAGTCCATCGCCATTTCCAGCCGTTGACGGGCAGATTGCACCTGACGTAGCAATTCTTGCTGATTTCGGCTCACCACTTCAGCGGCGGCTGACGGCGTTGGCGCACGCAGATCAGCAACAAAGTCGGCAATCGTCACATCGGTTTCATGCCCGACGGCGCTGACTATCGGAATGCGACTGGCAAAAATCGCCCGCGCCACGCGTTCGTCGTTAAAGCTCCATAAATCTTCCAGCGAACCGCCGCCACGGCCAACGATCAACACGTCACACTCGTTGCGCTTATTCGCCAGTTCAATGGCACGAACGATTTGCCCCGGCGCATCATCCCCCTGTACGGCGGTGGGGTAGATGATCACCGGCAGAGAAGGATCGCGACGTTTTAACACATGCAAAATATCATGTAGTGCAGCACCGGTTTTTGAGGTGATCACACCAACGCAATGCGCAGGGGAGGGGAGTGATTTTTTGTATTGCAGATCGAACAAACCTTCAGCCTGCAACTTCGCTTTAAGCTGTTCGTACTTCTGTTGCAGCAATCCCTCACCGGCCGGCTGCATACTTTCGACGATAATTTGATAATCGCCGCGCGGCTCGTAGAGTGTAATATTGGCGCGAACTAAAACCTGTTGCCCGTGCTGTGGGTGGAAGGTGACCCGGCGGTTGCTGTTGCGGAACATCGCACAGCGCACCTGCGCGGTATCGTCTTTAAGCGTAAAGTACCAGTGACCGGAGGCTGGTTGTGTAAAATTAGAGATTTCGCCGCTGATCCACACCTGCCCCATCTCATGCTCAAGCAGCAGACGAACCGTTTGATTCAGGCGGCTAACAGTAAAAATTGCAGGGGATTGAGAAGGTAACATGTGAGCGAGATCAAATTCTAAATCAGCAGGTTATTCAGTCGATAGTAACCCGCCCTCCGGGGATAGCAAGCATTTTTTGCAAAAAGGGGTAGATGCAATCGGTTACGCTCTGTATAATGCCGCGGCAATATTTATTAACCACTCTGGTCGAGATATTGCCCATGCTACGTATCGCTAAAGAAGCTCTGACGTTTGACGACGTTCTCCTCGTTCCTGCTCATTCTACCGTTCTGCCAAATACTGCTGACCTCAGCACTCAGCTGACGAAAACTATTCGTCTGAATATCCCTATGCTTTCCGCAGCAATGGATACCGTAACGGAAGCGCGCCTGGCTATTGCTCTGGCTCAGGAAGGCGGTATCGGCTTTATCCACAAAAACATGTCCATTGAACGCCAGGCAGAAGAAGTTCGCCGTGTGAAAAAACACGAATCTGGCGTGGTAACCGATCCGCAGACCGTACTGCCAACTACGACGCTGCGTGAAGTGAAAGAACTGACCGAGCGTAACGGCTTTGCTGGCTACCCGGTTGTTACCGAAGAAAACGAACTGGTCGGCATTATCACCGGTCGTGACGTGCGTTTTGTGACCGACTTGAGCCAGCCGGTTAGCGTTTACATGACGCCGAAAGAGCGTCTGGTAACCGTGCGTGAAGGCGAAGCCCGTGAAGTGGTGCTGGCAAAAATGCACGAAAAACGCGTTGAAAAAGCGCTGGTGGTTGATGATGAATTCCACCTGATCGGCATGATCACTGTTAAGGACTTCCAGAAAGCGGAACGTAAACCGAACGCGTGTAAAGACGAACAAGGCCGTCTGCGTGTAGGTGCAGCGGTTGGCGCGGGCGCTGGTAACGAAGAGCGTGTTGATGCGCTGGTTGCCGCAGGCGTTGACGTTCTGCTGATCGACTCCTCTCACGGTCACTCTGAAGGTGTTCTGCAGCGTATCCGTGAAACTCGCGCTAAATATCCTGACCTGCAAATTATCGGCGGCAACGTGGCAACTGCTGCAGGTGCCCGCGCGCTGGCAGAAGCCGGTTGCAGTGCCGTTAAAGTGGGTATCGGCCCTGGTTCTATCTGTACGACGCGTATCGTGACTGGCGTCGGTGTTCCGCAGATCACCGCCGTTGCTGATGCAGTAGAAGCCCTGGAAGGTACCGGCATTCCGGTTATCGCTGACGGCGGTATCCGTTTCTCAGGCGATATCGCTAAAGCTATCGCCGCTGGCGCAAGCGCGGTGATGGTAGGTTCCATGCTGGCAGGTACTGAAGAATCTCCGGGTGAAATCGAACTCTACCAGGGCCGTTCTTACAAATCTTACCGTGGTATGGGTTCCCTGGGCGCGATGTCCAAAGGTTCTTCTGACCGTTACTTCCAGAGCGACAACGCTGCCGACAAACTGGTGCCGGAAGGTATCGAAGGCCGCGTAGCCTATAAAGGTCGCCTGAAAGAGATCATTCACCAGCAGATGGGCGGCCTGCGCTCCTGTATGGGCCTGACCGGCTGTGGTACTATCGACGAACTGCGTACTAAAGCGGAGTTTGTACGTATCAGCGGTGCGGGCATTCAGGAAAGCCACGTTCACGACGTGACCATTACTAAAGAGTCCCCGAACTACCGTCTGGGCTCCTGATTCTCTTCGCCCGACTTCATGTCGGGCGATTTATATTATCTGTTTCACTTGCCTCGGAATAAGCGTCAATGACGGAAAACATTCATAAGCATCGCATCCTCATTCTGGACTTCGGTTCTCAGTACACTCAACTGGTTGCGCGCCGCGTGCGTGAGCTGGGTGTTTACTGCGAACTGTGGGCGTGGGATGTGACAGAAGCACAAATTCGTGACTTCAATCCAAGCGGCATTATTCTTTCCGGCGGCCCGGAAAGCACCACCGAAGAAAACAGCCCGCGTGCGCCGCAGTATGTCTTTGAAGCAGGCGTACCGGTATTCGGCATTTGCTATGGCATGCAGACCATGGCGATGCAGTTGGGCGGTCACGTTGAGGCCTCTAATGAACGTGAATTTGGCTACGCGCAGGTTGAAGTCGTAAACGACAGCGCACTGGTTCGCGGTATCGAAGATGCGCTGACCGCAGATGGTAAACCGCTGCTGGACGTCTGGATGAGCCACGGCGATAAAGTTACCGCTATCCCGTCCGACTTCGTCACCGTAGCCAGCACCGAAAGCTGCCCGTTTGCCATCATGGCCAACGAAGAAAAACGCTTCTATGGCGTACAGTTCCACCCGGAAGTGACTCACACCCGCCAGGGTATGCGCATGCTGGAGCGTTTTGTGCGTGATATCTGCCAGTGTGAAGCCCTGTGGACGCCAGCGAAAATTATCGACGACGCTGTAGCTCGCATCCGCGAGCAGGTAGGCGACGATAAAGTCATCCTCGGCCTCTCTGGTGGTGTGGATTCCTCCGTAACCGCAATGCTGCTGCACCGCGCTATCGGTAAAAACCTGACTTGCGTATTCGTCGACAACGGCCTGCTGCGTCTCAACGAAGCAGAGCAGGTTCTGGATATGTTTGGCGATCACTTTGGTCTGAACATTGTTCACGTTCCGGCAGAAGATCGCTTCCTGTCAGCGTTGGCCGGCGAAAACGATCCGGAAGCAAAACGTAAAATCATCGGGCGCGTTTTCGTTGAAGTATTCGATGAAGAAGCGCTGAAACTGGAAGACGTGAAGTGGCTGGCGCAGGGCACTATCTACCCTGACGTTATCGAATCTGCGGCGTCTGCAACCGGTAAAGCGCACGTCATCAAATCTCACCACAACGTGGGCGGCCTGCCGAAAGAGATGAAGATGGGCCTGGTTGAACCGCTGAAAGAGCTGTTCAAAGACGAAGTGCGTAAGATTGGTCTGGAGCTGGGCCTGCCGTATGACATGTTGTACCGTCACCCGTTCCCGGGACCAGGCCTTGGCGTTCGTGTTCTGGGGGAAGTGAAGAAAGAGTATTGTGACCTGCTGCGCCGTGCTGACGCCATCTTCATTGAAGAACTGCGTAAAGCGGACCTGTACGACAAAGTCAGCCAGGCGTTCACCGTCTTCCTGCCAGTACGTTCCGTTGGCGTAATGGGCGATGGTCGTAAGTATGACTGGGTTGTCTCTCTGCGTGCTGTCGAAACCATCGACTTTATGACCGCACACTGGGCACATCTGCCGTACGATTTCCTCGGTCGCGTTTCCAACCGCATTATCAATGAAGTGAATGGTATTTCCCGCGTGGTGTATGACATCAGCGGCAAGCCACCAGCAACTATTGAGTGGGAATGATTAACAGCTAACTCATAGCAAGTCATTCCTATTCAGATACTAATTCAACCCTCTGTTTTTACAGAGGGTTTTTGTTTTTATGTATTCATTTCTATTCACTCTACACCATATTTTTCTGCGGTACAGGTGACGGTATTACCTTAAAGGTATACTCTCATACCGTCATGAAAATGGTTTCTATACGGGTGAATTGTGCTTACCGATACAAAATTAAAAAACCTCAAGCCGCAGGACAAACTGTACAAGGTCTCCGATCGTGACGGGCTGTATGTAGCTGTGCTTACGTCAGGCACGGTCTCGTTTCGCTATGACTACCGTATCAACGGTCGCCGCGAAACACTGGTAATCGGGCAGTATGGGCGTGACGGTATCAGCCTGGCAGAAGCGCGAGAAGAACTGATTGCTGCAAAGAAGCTGCTTAAAGCAGGCCAGTCGCCGGCTGCGGCTAAACGTGACGGTATCAAAAAGATTCGTGGTGCCGAGACGTTTGCGGTACATACCGACAGTTATATGAAACACGTCATCCTGGCTGAAAGTACCCGCGCAATGAAGCAGGCAGTGATCGACCGTGACATACTTCCGGTTCTTGGCAACAAAATGATGGCTGAAATTACCACATCGATGGTTCGTGATTTGTGTGACCGGATTGTCGAACGCGGTGGTCGGGCAACAGCAGTACAGGCAAGGGAGATCATCAGCAGCGTATACCGTCACGCCAATGACCGTGGTCATGGTTTGTTTAATCCTGCGGCTGACATTAAACCTTCGTCTATCGCCATATTTAAACCACGAGAGCGAACACTGACACCAGAAGAAATTGGCCTGTTCTTCCGTACGCTGGATGCCATTGGTGCTATGGGCACTATGAAAATGGCTTTAAAGCTGGTGCTTATCACTATGGTTCGTAAAGGCGAATTCACCAACGCAACGTGGGATGAAATAGATTTTAAAAAATGGACATGGACCATTCCTTCAGACCGCATGAAGGGAAGCCGGGCGCACGTTATTTACCTGCCTAAACAGGCTCAGGATATATTGGTCGGATTGCAGATGTGCGCTGGTGGAAGTGAATATCTGGTTCCTGGTCGTTACAATTTCCGGAAGCCATTATCTAATGCCGCGCTGAACTCTCTGATCGACAGAACGGTGAAAATAATAAATGAAGATGGTGAGCATATTCAGGGCTTCACCGTACACGATATGCGCCGTACAGCCAGTACATTGTTGCATGAGGCTGGTTATCCTTCAGACTGGATTGAAAAGGCTCTGGCACATGAGCAGAAAGGTGTGCGCGCCGTATATAACAAAGCGGAATACGCCAGACAGCGCGCCTACATGTTGCAGCAGTGGGCCGATATGATTGATTCCTGGATTGACGGGGAGCATACGGATCTGATTCCGTTCTCCCCGTCGAAGTTTGAGAAGTGGATGGCGGGGGAATAACGTTTAATTATTCTGCTGATTTTCTTCCATCTCGGCTTCTGCTGCCAGTGATTCAATTTTATCTGTGAATATTGCTGACAGTGTTGCAAATTCAGCATCAGTGACAGCGGGAATTGGAACAAACCTGATCCCGCTGTGTGCAAGCATGTTTGCAGTTTCAAGGCATTTCCTTAAATCTGCTGGTGATGCCCTGTTCATGCTGCACGCTCCCGCCCCTGGTTGTCTGTTGGTGACAGCGGAGCATTGCTGAATGCATTTGTTAATCCGGCAATATCCAACGCGTATCCAGGATGTAGTTGCACTGCCGGGTCTTCACACTGATTACCCCAAACATCGAAACCATGAGACGTCTGGCGGGCGAACAGTTCAATGCGAGAAACATCGCCTAACAATTGCACAAGTTTTTCACGAACGATATCTGGTTTTCTTGAGTGCTCAAGCCGCGGTGCGGTAAATGACTGAACGATCCCTGCATTAATGCGCGTAGGTAGTTTTCCCTTTACTGCAAACAGGCAATCTTCACTATTGGCGCGAGTCATGTGTCCCATACCCATAACCAATTTATCTGGTTGTCGACTACCACATTTTATCCACGTGAAGCCCTTCATGGTCATCAGACGGAATCCCCAGGCTTCAACAACTTTTAGCGCTTCGAGTGGTTGTGTTGGCACCCACCACATGGCCAACAGACAGTTTTCATCGGCCAAATCCCACACAGGAAGGCGGCAGATATCCAGCACACTCATAACCGGATATTTAAAACCGGCACCGCGATTACCATCTGCGGCTTTATCCCGGTATACCCAGGGTGGATCTGCATAGATTAGCGTGTATTTCTTAGTCATAAACCACCCCGCAACATCCTATACCGCTATAGTCGCCACGGCGAAGGCCGTTACCTTTTGTGATACATTGGTCCCTGCGAACCGCGATCCTTGCACGCTCAACATCACCAGAAGCAACATCCATACACTGAAGCCAAAGGTGGGCAGCAATGCGGAACTGCCCTTTTTTCTCTCTTTCAATCGCGCGTTTTTCGATCTCTATCGCCGCAGGAGTAACGGCAACAACCTTTGAAGGGCTGCGCATTGAAACCTTGTTCATGTGATATTTTTCAAGTCGGCTTAACTTTCTCACTTAATCCAACCCTCTCTGAAAATTAATGCCAGCAGATAAAGCCATGCTGAAACAGAGGCCAGGAATAAGTACCATCCTGACCATTTGCTCCAGTGCCTTAGCAGCACACTCATGCCGCGTTGCTCACAGGACGATATACACGTTGCTGAACAGGAGGTTTTTTACCCTGGAACTCTGCCGGGCTTGCTGCCTGACGTTCATCAAGCCAACGCTCAACTTCATCACGGTTCCATGCTCAGCGTTTGTCAGTGATATACCAGCGTTTAGGAAATTCCCCTGCGCGCTCCATACGGTCGATAGTGCTCCATGACAGTGGCACCACCGCCAGGAGTTCCTTCTTACCTAATGCACCTTTCATAAATACCTCTCTTGGTTGCAGTGCGGCGCGCGTGGCGCCGCGGTGGTGGTTACATAGATGTTTCGTTTAATTCTTCCCGACGAACGCTGTAAACGTCGGTGGCTTTTGCCAGCAGTTCGTCATCATCTGAAAGTTTTTGTGCAATGTATTTGTAAGCCTTATCCAGTTCGGAGACAGTGCTGTAATTCATCGCTGCGCTGGTAAAGGCCATCAGCATTTCTTCTGGATCACGGCTATCCGCTTTACGCGTTTGCTCATCATGCTTTTTCACTGGTTTAGCGTTGATCAGACTGTTCATTCCCGCAGCAGTAGTCGTTTGCGGAGTAATGTCTCGCTCAACGCGCGGTGCCGTTTCCTGTAATTCGTCAGGGGTGTAAACACCGAGAAGCACATCAGGAGCGTGCAGGCGAGCCCATCGTTTCGTGCAAAGATAGGCAAGCTGCTGGCGCGGATCCTGTTCCCACAATGGAGAGTTACGCACTCCGGCTTGCGCCATACTGATGGTAAGCTCACGGGGTTCTGCTTCTCCTTTAAGAACTGCTGACACAGTTACCGTCAGATTCGGTGATTTATCTGTTTTGCCGTTAACATTCGACCAGTCACCGCTCCAGCGATAATTCAGGCGTGTCGCTAGCAGGCTGGAAGAGGATACGACCGCGTTTACCAACTGTGCTTCGTAGCCTAACGTTCCGTTTACCACATGCGTTTTCTGCGCCACGGCGAAAGGGTTCATTCCCCACTGTGCCGCCTGCATGGTCACCGCCAGACAATCGGCAGGTTTGCCTTCAAGATGTTTCGGTACAGTCGCTTTGCTTTGTGACATCAACTCCGCGAAACGCACCAGTTGATTCATGCCCTCCGGGCTGAAGATTGCCGCAGCAGTACCTACAGTTGCGCCTGGTTGTGATGTGATTGCGATATCATTGCTCATACGTACATATCCTGTTTACGTGCCCAGTCAGGGCGTTTAATAATTTCCACTCCGCCCCACTCATCGTTGATGCGGCATTCGTGATAGGTATTCAGATCCCGGCGGAACAGAGCGTGCCCGGCATCGACATCCGGCGCATCCAGCTCGAACACGCGTACCGGATACCGACCACAATCAATGCTTTCGCTCACGGCAAGAAAGAAAAAACCATGCGGCTGACCAGTAACCCTCATTGCGCCTTCGCGGTACATTGCGTCCTGCACGTGGTAGCGGAATTCCTCGATGTGGCGTGCAAAACGGTCCATATCTGCAACCTTTTTCACGTCGACGATCACGTTGTGCTCGTTCAGCCATTTGTCTGGACGAATGCGGCACAACTCACCAGTCTCTTCATCATTCCAGTACATTGATGCTTCGCAGTAACCAGGTGCTTCCAGCATCCAGCGTGCCGCCGGGTGAGCCATTGCGCTATCACGCATCAGCTCCAGTTTCCGCCACTGCTCGGCATCAAGTACCGTAATCCCCATATCCGCTACATCACGAAGAAATGCTTCTTCGTCAGCTTTACCTTGTTTCGTCCGACGATCGAATTTCGGTGAAACAATGAAGCGTTTGTCGAACTCTCCAGGCTCCAGAAGCAGGCAGTGCAATGCGGTTCCCATATCCAGTGCAGACTTTTTCTCTTCGTCTTCTGGTGCTGCCTGAACCCATTTAAGAAGCGCCGGATTCTTGGCAACCATGTCCAGTTGCGACTTACTCACGCCGTCACCGGCGTGGTAGTCCTCATTGCTGATGTCGAAATAAATTCCCGGTTTCATGCCGCTTCCCTCTGCCCATCAATCCGATCCGCCAGATCCCAGCGGGCGATAATTGCCATTGCCTCTCGCCGGTAGGCATCCATCAGTTCTTCGAACTCAGGGCTGTCTTTAGCAGCCTCCAGTACTTCCTGGCGAACTCCTTTGCCTGTTACAGCGTCAAAAGTTGAGGCCAGTTGATGAAGCCGGATGCTATCGATCAGTTCAACTTGTCGGTCATATAGCTGTTCTGACAGGCGGTAGTCCTTGTCGAATGCCAGCATGATTTTTTGAAGATTTTTCTGCTGATTAACGTTCATACCCACCTCAATATTTGATATACGCGTCCTGCACTTTGCCGCCAGCGATAGCCAACATTGCTTTCTGCGCGAATTCTTCGTGAATGCCTTGGGCTATCAGATCTGCGATTACTCTGCGGTTAACGGTACGGCGATGCTCTTTATCTGCAGCTCGGCGCGCTTCTTCGTCGGCGATACGCTTCTGTTCGTCAAGGCGGGCTTTTTCTGCCGCCTCTTGGCGTCGGCGTTCCTCGGCAACGGCTTCTTCTTTTTCGCGTCGTGCACGCTGCTCTGCTTCAATTCGCTGACGTTCTGCTACTTCAGCACGTGCTTTTTCTTCCGCCGCCAGGCGTGCCGCAGCCTCAATTTCAGCTTTCGCTTTTTGTTCAGCTTCGAGCCTGGCCTGTTCAGCAGCTTCCCGTCGGATATTCTCTTCTCGCTCAATGCGCGCTTTTTCCTCCGCTTCTTTGCGAAGTCACTCCAGCTCAGCGGCTTCATGCTCGCGTTTTTGAGCTACTGCGAGTGATTCTTCCAGTTTCTTGATGGTTGAATCCTTGGCTACTCCAGCTTCTGCTGCGTACTCCTGCCAACTTTCATCAAGTGCTACTGATTTAGCCTCTTGAATTCGTTCCTGAATATCAGATGATGGCAAGTAGTTTCCGGAGAGATCGATCACGTCAGCTAGTGCTCGCAAATTTGTCAGGCGTTGTTGCAGTGCTTCAGTGCGTAATTTCTCAGCATTTTCCCACTCGGTGAGTGGGCGGCGTACTTCATCACGAAGCCGATCGCATTCGGTTACGAAGCGTCGTAACTCTGCTTCAACTACTTTCGGCTGTTCTTTCAGGCGTTTCAGATAATCACGTCCTGGTTTTTCTACCGCTGTTTTACTTCTTGAAACCTTCGCAGCCAGAGATGCAATGCGCTTTCTGCCTTTGTCTGTGCTAATGTCAGGCACTTCATTAACACCTTCACGGATCTGCTCGAGAAACTTTTCCAGCCCTTTTTCAACGTAAATTCTTGGTGCCATGTCTGGTGTGATTTCGATGATTGATAATTCACTCATTTGCTAACCTACTCCCATATCTCGTTATCGTTTGCCACATCGCGAGCTTCTTTGCTGACGAAAGCCCACTTGATGCCTTCCTGTAAGGTGCGGAACTTCCAGCTCATGAATCCGCATGCAGTAACGCAGTACCAACCGTTGATGATTTTCCACTGCATAACTTGTTACCTCGGCTTGTTACCGTTGAGGTAATGATTATGCGTATTTGGTTTGATGTCAATAGATATGAGTTAAAAAAATTACCCATAAGGTAATCTTGATGGCAATAAAAAAGCCGCCATGAGGCGGCTTACTTACTGAAAAATATAGTTTTATTGTTTGCTTTTTTCGTTCTGGTTGATGACAAATTCAATGTAACTTTCGATCTTTGCTTTCTCGGTTTCGGGTAACAATGCGTAGCGTGAGCGGTCATAGTTGATAGTCGCAGGGTCGTGCGGGTGAATCAGTAGTTCATATCCGTGACGCCCGAATGCGGATGCAACATTCTCCAGGGTGGAAATGGAAACGCTGACCTCATTGTTTAACAGGCGGCTGATTGTCACCTGGGCGACGCCGGATGCGCGGTGAAGTTTTCCCTGTGTTGAAAGGTCGCGGCTTTCGCTCATCCAGCGTTCCAGGTTGTGAGCCGCCAGCTGACCAATGTCGCTTGGGCCGACAGGCTGAAAACCTTCCTGAGAAAGCGAGCGATCGATATCAAGCCAGTTACGGGGTTTATTGGCGGCAGCTTCAATTTTTCGCGCAACCTGGTCGCCGATAACCTTCTTGCCAAGAGCCCAGCGGTTTACCAGATTTGCCTGAGTTCCAAGTTTTTCTGCCATCCGCGTCTGAACACCATTGAATTCACGGTCGATCAAGTCGTTGAGATTTTGCCTGCGGACGTCCTGGATACTTTTCATTTTCTGGAAAATCGCCTCATATATGAATCAGTAGATGATTCAATTTAAAGCAATATTACCCAACAGGTAAATGCACCTCATAGGTAACCATCCTTGATTTTTGTTACCTTATGGGTGAATATTTATTATCTGAAATAAATATCAGGCAATAGCTATGAGCGATAACGGACATTTCGATTTCAAAAAGCACTGGCTTGCACTTACTCCGGATGAGCGTGAAGCCTTCGCACAGGAAGCCGGAACGACGAGTCACTATATCCAGACTCACTTAACAGGCAAGCGCAAAATGCCAGGTAAGGTATTGATGAATGGGCTTTTTAAAGCCTGTAAAACAAGACAATGGCTGCGCTCAAAAGCAGAACTGGCATACTTCTTCTACTCATGATATCCAGCCACAACCCTCTGTAGACCGCCACCCGGCGGTCTTTTCATATCTATTCGTACCTCAAAGGTAATAAAAAACCAAATCTGGTTGATCTTTTTTTTGTGTCAGCACAAAATAACCGTAATCCCAATACTAATAACAGGGCTTACCATGGAAATCATTACACGTATTGATGCCGCAAAGCGCGGACTTAAACGCTACTACACCGGAAAACCATGTAAGCACGGACATGACAGTGAACGCTGGGTTTACAACGGACACTGTGTTGAGTGCACCATGGAATCAAACCGTCGCATCAGGGCAGAGATTAAGCAGATCATGATTAATTCCTCCCCACAACACTCAAGCTGATAGCGGAGATTAATCATGAGCAGACATGCAACAGATTGGGCCTGGGAGACAGATCCAGGTAGCTCATCATTAAAGCTCATACTGCTCTCGATGGCTGACAGAGCCGATGAATATAACCTCTGCTACCCCAGCATAGAACGCCTCGTTAAAGACACTTGCCTGAATAAAAAAACCGTGCAGGCCGGGCTTATATCGCTCATGAAAATGGGGCTTATTTCAGATACCGGAGAGAGAAAGGGAGCGACAAAAAGAGTGCGGGTTTTCTCTCTTAATATAACCAAAAACGGGAACATTAAAGGCAACCGGGAGGGGGGCAATGAACCCGAAAACGGTAATGTTACCGAAAACGGGAATATACCCAAAAACGGGATGTTGAATGATCCCAAAAACGGGATGTTGAATGATCCCAAAAACGGGATCCAGAACCAGTCATATAACCAGTCATTTAACCAAGAGAGGGAGAGCAGGACAAAAACCGGGGATTCTGTTCCTCATGACCCCGGCGCAAACAACGCCGTGATGAATAACTTTGTTCCTCCTGGTGGGCCAGGGCAATTAGGTAAATTTGTCATGCATGAACAATGGCAGCCATCAGATGACTTTCTTCGGAAAAGCTCATTGCAGGGAATCTACCTGGACAGTCTGCCAACGGCACAGGAACTTGCAGAGTTCAGAATTTACTGGATGGCTGAGGGTAAGGCATACCATCAGGCACAGTGGGAGCAGAAGCTGGCAAGGCGCATCCAGTTCTGTAGACAGAAATCAGGTGAAGTCAGAAAGAGCCTTGACTGGCATAACACTGACTGGATAGATGAGGTGTGGGATGAAATCAACTCCAGAACTTCTTAATGAGTACGATCGCTTTCGTGGTGGGCATGACCACTCGACGGCGGTTGCTTCTGCTGACGATGAAAGGGCAAAGAAGGAGCAGGTTGCAAGAATTTTCAACGAAATGTTTGTCCAGTTACAGGCTGCATTTCCAGGCAGCATCGCTGCTATCAGCGAGCAAGGAAAGCTAAACGAATTTCGAAAACAATGGATGCTTGCGTTTCTGGAGAATGGGATCACAACAATGGAACAGGTTAACGCTGGTATGCGCCACGCCCGCGCCAGTGAATCTCCGTTCTGGCCGTCGCCTGGGCAATTCATCAAGTGGTGCAAAGACAGCAAGATGGTTCTTGGCGTCACCATTGACGATGTGATGGCGGAGTTTCACCGGTACAGCAAGGAAAAAAGTTTATATCCTGGTGGTCCCGAAAGATTCCCGTGGCGGCATCCGGTTATGTACTGGGTCGTATGTGATACCCGCCGTGCAATGTATCAGCGCCAGCTTAGCGAGATTGAGGTTGAGAAACACGCGCGCAGGCTGCTCGATGATTGGGCGAAAAAGGTGGCTTCCGGACAGCAGATACCCGATCCGGTGATCAGCATACAGGCAAAGCCAGAACCCATGAGTACGCCTCCGGACACAGGGAGAGACGTTTACCACCCGCCAGGGCGAAGTTTCGGGTGCATGCCTAACGCCGCCACCCTGGGGGGAATAACACCGGCGCAGTGGCTGATGGAGGAATACAGGCGGGGAAAGGCGGCAGGATTTATCAAGTAATACCAGCGCGATAGCGCATTTTTTTATGTCTTGATAGTTACCTGTTGGGTAACAAAATATTCTAAACTCTATTGATTTCGTGTCTTATGTGGTTTTTAATTACCTCAGAGGTAAATCATGAGAAAACAGATACAGGCTCTTGGTCGACTCAAAACAGGCCAGATGAACAAAACAGAATCTGCGTATTGCCAGCACCTTGAGATGCGTAAACGTGCAGGAGAAATCGTCTGGTATCGATTTGAGGGTATCAAGCTGCGGTTAGCTGACAACACGTTCTATACGCCCGATTTTGCTGTGATGCTCGCCACCGGCGAGATGGAGCTGCACGAAGTGAAAGGGGGATTCTGGACCGACGACGCCAGGGTGAAAACCAAAGTCGCCGCAGATCAGTATCCGTTCCGAATCATCGGGGTAACGGTTAAACCAAAGAAAGCAGGTGGTGGCTGGAACATCGAAGAGTTCTGAATCGACGATCTTTTTAGTTATCAATGTAATCAATAAGTTATGTGGATAAGCGAGGGTAAAGATGGAAAGTAATATCAAAGGGTTAGTTGCCGACGGGCATGAGATGGCTTCGGAACTGAAAGCAGAATGTGGTGCCGTTGATATGCGCAGTGTGGCAAAGCTGCTCAGCGATTTGGCAACGCAACTGGAAGTGCAACTGGTGCGTGCTAATGCGCTGGCTGTGGAGAATGCGGGGCTGAAGTCTGGCGCTATGGGCGAAATCAAGGTTATCAACCGTGGAGGTCAGGCATATTGCGTAAAAGATGGAGTGCAAGTTAATCCCATGTATGCAAGAGGGTGGAATGACTATCGCGCAAAGTCTCTGCAATCAGACACCCCAGCCACCGACGCATTCCTGGCTGAAGTACGGGCGCAGGGGGTGGATGCTGCTATAGAAGCTGCAAAAAATCTGGTGGCCCAAGAATATGAGTATAAGGATTTCAAAGCGGCGCAGAGTGATTGCTGTATGCACCCTGGTTCAGACCTGGTAGGGAAGGTTGAAATGACTGAGTGGTTAGTTGACTTTGCTGCCCAGCTTCGCAAAGGAGGCAACCAGTGAGCAAGATTGACTATCAGGCACTGCGTGAGGAGGCAGAGCGTGCAATTCCGGCAATGGATCGCCTGTTAATGTTGCCAGTTGATGATGATTTGTTAAGTGAACAGGAACTTAAAGATTACGGTGTGGATATTGATGCGCTCAACGCCTTCAAATTTCTGACCGGACCAGAAACCGTGCTGGCACTGCTGGATGAACGGGAAAGAAACCAGCAATACATCAAACGCCGCGACCAGGAGAACGAGGATATTGCGCTAACGGTAGGGAAGCTGCGTGTTGAGCTGGAAGCTGCAGAGAAGCGCATTGCAGAACTGGAAGCCGAACCTGTAAGTAATAGTGATGAGTTACCGCTGGACTATCTGCAAGGACACAAAGACGGCCTGGAGTGGGCTGCACAATTGGCAGAAGCCAATCATCCGCAAACAGGTGACTGGTTGTACGACGACCCAATCGATCTTGCCAGGGCGATTCGCAAAGGTCCTGATATGCCTACTGTTCAGGCTGGCAACTATCCGGTAACTCCGGATGGTTGGATAAGCTGTAGTGAGCGAATGCCCCCTCAAGATGATTGGATTTTAATTTATTCAAAGCACGGCGAGTATATGGCAGGACAGGTACAAGGGGAATACGTGGAGTTGAGCGACGGCACTTTATCGTGGTTAGGGAACGCCTTGTTCTGGATGCCGCTACCAGAACCGCCGCAGGAGGCGAAATGATGGATGTAAAAGAGAAGGTTTTGCAGGTGATGCGTTCCCGGGCTGCCCTGCAAGATAAAGCTCTCGGCGGGGAATATCCATTCAGGATGGCAACCTGGAATCTGCGGTTGGCAATGGAGAAGGAATTTCCTGATGAAGAATGGCGTTCGGCAGATTTGCGCAAAATTCTTATGGAGCTGGCTAAAGACGGAACAGTATCCAAAGATACCCATGCCAGCCGGATTGGTCAGGCGGTATGGAGACTGGAGGTGAGGTAATGGCTAACCTGCAACTTGCCGTTAAAGGTGAATACTTCGATGCCATGATTCGCGGAGAGAAAACGGAAGAGTATCGCCTGTGTAATGACTACTGGAATAAGCGAATTATGTTCCGCGAGTATGACCGCCTGATTATCACAAAGGGATATCCGAAGCGCGACGATTCCAGCCGCAGAATTGACGTCCCGTATGACGGATATGAAATCAAGACAATCACACATCCGCACTTCGGCGATAAACCGGTAAAGGTTTACGCGATAAAGGTGAATATTGATGGCTAAATCAGCAGCAGAGCGCAAAGCCGCTCAGAGAGCCAGACAAGCTGCATCCGGTGTACGTAAGCTGGAGATTGTGCTTGATGCTCAGGAAATTGAAATGCTTGAGCGTAACTGTGCCGCGCGTCGCCCCGGGCGTGCGCCTTACGAATTTGGTGAGTATATAGCGTTACTGATCCGCCAGGATGATGCACGCGTGCGCGGGCGTATAAAATCGATCAGTAGAAAACGTTGCGGTAAGTGCGGCGAGAGAGTTCCAGTTAATTCATGTCCGTGTAATGGTGACTCACAATGCTGGGTGACTAAAGGCTGGCATGAAACGAAATTAATAGTGTGACATGTCACGAAGGTGTTATGCCAAAAATACGCTACGACCTTGAAGATATGAGAGATAACTCAGCAAATTTTCCGAAAGAGGTTAAATTTCTCATGCATAAGTATGGTTGCGCCAGGAGGGATATAGTTATCGACAGTCAGCACCCTTGCGGCGAGGATGTAATTTTCATTCGCGGTAAATGGGAAGGGTATCTTGACGAGAGTTTTTACGATGAATTTGATGGACTTTGAATACTGCCGCCAACTATGGCGGCTTTATTTTGCATGTTACTATTACCACAACGGTAACTATTACCACGGTGGTTATGATGCCTGCTGAACCTAAAGCCTATAAACGCAAATCAACGCAATTTAAGCCACTAACAGCAATGCAGGAGGCTTATTGCCAGTCATACATCAAAACGCCTGAAAACCAGACTCAGGCTGCGATTAATGCAGGATTCTCCCCAAATACAGCGGCAGTTAAAGCCAGTGTCATGATGCGCGATGAACGCATTCAGAAACGGATTGCCGAGTTGATGGAGGAGCGCAACAAACGAATGCGCGTCAGTGCTGATTACGTTCTCATGCGCCTGGTGGAGATCGACCAGATGGACGTGATTGATATCCTCAACGACGATGGGAGCCTTAAGCCAATCCGCGAGTGGCCGAAAATCTGGCGCACTACGCTTAGCGGCTTTGATCTGTCATCGACCATCATGAACATGAACGAGGATTCGATAGAGACAATCCTCAAAAAAATTAAATGGCCTGACAAGGTGAAGAACCTCGAACTGATTGGTAAGCACGTCGACGTCAACGCATTCAAAGAACGACTGGATGTTAATGTGAATGTGACAATTGCTGATCGCATAGCGGCAGCCAGGAAGCGACTCAAAGAACGTCAGGATGGTAATCAGTGACAGATGCAGCGTTATCTCCTGAAGAGCAGTTAATCGAAGATATTGCAGGGTTCACTCACGATCCGCTTGGCTATGCCCTCTATGCGTTCCCTTGGGGGGAAGAGGGGACTGAACTGGCACATGCTACCGGTCCACGTCAGTGGCAGGCCGATGCGTTCCGAGAGATACGTGATCACCTGCAGAATCCAGAGACGCGTTATCAGCCGCTTATGCTGGCACGTGCTTCTGGTCACGGTATTGGTAAATCCGCATTCATCTCAATGCTCATCAACTGGGGCATGTCCACTTGCGAGGATTGTAAGGTCGTGGTGACCGCCAACACCGACAACCAGCTACGAACGAAGACCTGGCCGGAAATTATCAAGTGGTCGAACCTTGCTATCACGAAAGACTGGTTTACCTGTACCGCTACCGCGATGTACAGCAATGACCCTGGGCACGACAAGCGGTGGCGGGCTGACGCAATACCCTGGTCTGAGCACAACACTGAGGCATTCGCCGGACTACACAACGAGCGCAAACGCATCATCGTGGTGTTTGATGAAGCGTCGAACATTGCGGATCTGGTGTGGGAAGTTGCCGAGGGTGCGCTTACGGACGAAGACACTGAGATTATTTGGGTGGCGTTCGGAAACCCTACACGTAACACCGGGCGTTTTCGCGAATGTTTCCGCAAATATAAACACCGCTGGAAAACTGCGCAGATTGACAGCCGGACGGTGGAAGGCACTAACAAACAGCAGTTGCAGAAATGGGTTGATGACTACGGGGAAGACAGCGACTTCGTTAAAATCCGTGTGCGTGGCATATTCCCTGATGCATCTGAATTGCAGTTTATCCCTACCGGTCTTACTGACGAGGCAATGAAACGGGTGGTAACCGCTGCGCAGGTTGCACATGCTCCGGTGATAATCGGCGTTGACCCGGCATACTCCGGCGTTGATGACGCTGTGATATACCTGCGGCAGGGGCTACACAGTAAGGTGCTGTGGACTGGCAACAAGACTACCGACGATCTGATTATGGCGAAGCGTATCGCTGACTTTGAAGACCAGTATCAGGCTGACGCGGTGTTCATCGACTTCGGTTACGGAACCGGTTTGAAGTCAATCGGTGACGGCTGGGGTCGTACATGGCAACTTGTTCCGTTCGGTGGCGCGTCTACTGACCCGCAGATGCTCAACAAGCGTGGGGAGATGTTCAACTCATGCAAGACATGGCTGAGGCTCGGTGGCATGCTGGATGACCAGGAAACAGCGGACGACCTGTCGGCAGCAGAGTACAAAGTTCGAGTGGACGGTAAAATCGTTATCGAACCGAAGGAAGATATCAAAGAGCGACTTGGGCGTTCTCCTGGTAAAGGCGATGCGCTACTGCTGACGTTTGCGTTCCCTGTGTCGAAGCGTCTGCGAATTCCCGGTCAGCAGAACCAGCAAGGCAAGGCCATCACAGATTACGATCCCTATGCTTAATCCGCTGGTGGGGATAATGTCGTTGATATCCTCTGGTGAGGATAAAACAAAGCCAGCTCATAGGCTGGCTGTTTGTGACATGTCACAGAGCTAGAAAATAATTTCATCAAATGCAGCATTTATTGCCTTTGCTTCGCTAATGGCGCCTTGTTTATCGACAATAGCTTTTTTACCAAGCACCTCGGCAAGGCACTGTAGCTTCATGTTGTATAAGTGTTCGCTCATGTAATCATTATCACTTTTTGCTTTAGCGCAAACAGAGCGAGAAATATCAAACACATCGCCTTTTTCCATTTCAGAACGTTGTGCTGTTATCCAGTCATGGAACGTAACGCTAGTACCATGGTCTTCGCTAAGAGTTAACCCGGTCAGTCCCTCACTCTGAATTACTTCGTAATGCATTTCATTACCAGCAAAAACGCCATAAAAAACGCAGTCTTCAGCCTGAACGATACGAGAATATTTTAATGGCCATTCATTTAGATACTTAGCCAACATATCAATTGTTTTCATGATCTCACCTTAAAAAAATGCCCGGCGAACCGGGCGAACTGGAAGCAATGAGTTATGCCTTCCGTGGCTGTACGGGTTTACAGCATGAAGTCATCGCAATGGCGTCCTGCTGTAAAAAGGGCGGTGATAGTCCTTCAAGGGAAACCATCACCGCCAAGCACCTGGAACTTCTGGCATCACGGTCCTTAGGCGTGATTCTGGCGCGGCATGCAGGATTCGAACCTGCGACCAACCGCTTAGAAGGCGGTTGCTCTGTCCAACTGAGCTAATGCCACAACGCTGAGAGCACTTAGCCTGTTAAGGCGCCACACTTTGTCGCGGCTCCATAAATGCTCTCATCGTTGTACCCTCGTCTCTTCCGAGGTGTCACACCGAATCGCCGGGATGGTGAATCCCCGTGCGCGGAATAAAACCGCTCGACTTGCACATTCCGGCTACCTGGTTCGTTTGCCCGAGCAAGGGAGGGTGCCCCTTAAACGTATCCAGACCGCTATCGGCGCATGTGCCATACGCCGTACTGCTCAAAATAAAAGCTCACCCCACCTGTTCAATTTAACGACAAGCCAGTCAGATTAGTAACTGGAGTGAATTCTTTGGTTACCTGAAAGGTAATAATTCGTGCGTTAAATGTCAACTGTCTACGATAAATAAATCATATGTGGTTAAATTGGTAATAATTTAATTGCGTACGGAGTCATTGATATGTGCATGGGTAGCTCACCATCAGTGCCTGCAACACCAGAAGTTCAGGCAGCACCACAGGAGCAGGATGCCGCCGTTGTTGATGCCCGCGACGAAGAAACTCGTCGCCGTCGCGCTGCTGCTGGTCGTAGTTCTACGCTGCTTACCGGTTCTCAGGGCGACACATCAACCGCTAATACCAGCGGTAAAACGCTGCTTGGTCAGTAACCGGAGTCATTGAAATGGCGGAAACAACTAAAGAGCGATTGAACAAACAGTTCGCACAACTTGAAAGCGAGCGTCAGTCGTTCGAGCCGCACTGGCGCGAGTTGAGTGATTACATCAACCCGCGTGGTTCCCGCTTTCTGACTTCTGAGGTCAACCGTAACGATCGGCGCAATACACGCATTATTGATTCGACCGGGACTATGGCGGCGCGCACTCTCGCCAGCGGCATGATGTCAGGCATCACAAGCCCCGCGCGTCCGTGGTTTCGCCTGGCTACGCCAGATCCTGAAATGATGGATTATGGCCCTGTTAAGTTGTGGCTTGAGGCGGTGCAGAACCGCATGAACGATATGTTCAATAAGTCGAATCTCTACCAGTCGCTGCCGCAGTTATACGGAAGCCTCGGCACATACAGCACTGGTGCAATGGCAGTGCTGGAGGATGACGAGGACATCATTCGCACAATGCCATTCCCGATAGGCAGTTACTACCTGGCTAACTCACCTCGTGGCAGTGTGGACACCTGTTTTCGCAAGTTCTCTATGACTGTTCGTCAGCTTGTTCAGGAGTTCGGGCTAAATAACGTCAGCGAATCCGTAAAAAGCATGTGGGAAAGCGGCACCTACGAGAAGTGGATTGAAGTGATGCATTCGGTTTACCCGAACATTGACCGCGATACATCGAAGCTGGATAGCAAGAACAAGCCATTCAAATCGGTTTATTACGAGGTTGGTGGCGATAACGACAAGTTGTTGCGTGAGTCCGGATTCGATGAGTTTCCAATTATGGCTCCGCGCTGGGAAGTTAACGGCGAAGATGTTTATGGATCATCATGCCCGGGTATGCTGGCGCTTGGACCTGTTAAGGCATTGCAGCTTCTCCAGAAGCGCAAGTCGCAGTTGATTGATAAAGCCACCAATCCGCCGATGGTTGCTCCGACTTCCCTCAAGAATCAGCGCGCCTCCCTTCTTCCTGGCGACATCACGTATATCGATCAGATTACTGGTCAGGATGGTTTCAGGCCTGCTTATCTGGTTAACCCCAGTACAGCAGATTTGGTGGCAGACATTCAGGACACTCGTCAAATCATTAACAGCGCCTACTTTGTCGATCTGTTCATGATGTTGCAGAACATCAATACCCGCTCGATGCCTGTGGAAGCGGTGATCGAAATGAAAGAAGAAAAACTTCTGATGTTGGGGCCGGTTCTGGAGCGCCTGAACGACGAATGTCTTAATCCTCTCATTGATCGCTCTTTCTCGATGATGGTGCGTAAAAACATGCTGCCGCCACCGCCTGACGCGATGGAAGGCATGCCCCTGAAGGTCGAATACATTTCCGTCATGGCTCAGGCGCAGAAGTCTATCGGCCTGTCCAGTCTGGCGTCCACGGTTAACTTCATTGGTCAACTTGCGCAAGCGAAACCAGAAGCTCTCGACAAACTCAACGTTGATCAGGCGATCGATGCATTCGCTGATATGTCCGGAGTGTCTCCAACCGTCATTGTTCCGCAGGAACAGGTTGAGCAGGCTCGCCAGCAACGGGCACAGCAACAACAGCAGCAACAAATGATGGCGATGGGGATGGCGGCGGCACAGGGTGCCAAGACGCTAAGTGAAGCTAAAACTTCGGATCCGAGTGTTTTGTCAGCTATGGCGAATGCAGTTAGTGGTCAGGGTGGGCAATCACAATGACAGATTACGAAGACGATCAACTGAAAGAAGAAAACGCCCGTAAGCAACGTGACATGGCGCAGCGTGAAATTGATGACATTCGCTTTGTCATGAGCAGTGAACAGGGGCGTCGCGTTGTCTGGTCGGTGCTGGAGAAAGGCCGGGTGTTTTCCGCTATCTCTCCGATGGATGCTATGGCAATGGCATTTAATGAGGGGCAACGCAATCTGGCGCTGGAACTGTTTCAGCGCGTTATGGCGCATTGCCCTGAACAGTATTTGAAGATGGCCAAAGAGGCCAGTGAACAGGAGTGATCATGAATTTATTTGAGCGTTTGCTGTATCGCCGTCTTTGCAATGAGCAACCAGTCGATGGTGGAGCAGCTCCGGCTGCGTCAGAACCGTCAGCGCCTACAGGTGATAACCCTGCTCCAGTTGGTGATCCATCACAACAGGAAGGTGATAAGCCACAACCTGTTGCTGATGTCGATAAACCTGATGATGAAAAAAAATCTGAAAACGATAAGCAGGGTGAAAAAAAAGACGGCGATAAACCAGAGGGTGCGCCGGAGAAGTACGAATTTCAGGCTGCCGAAGGCGTAGAGCTGGATACAGAAGCGTTGAAGGAATTCGAGCCGGTGGCGCGAGAACTTAACCTGACCAACGAGCAAGCGCAAAAGCTGGTTGATGCTTATCCGAAGATTCTGGCAGGTGTTCAGCAGCGCCAGGCAGAAGCCTGGCAGAAAACAACCGAGCAGTGGGCTGCGGATGTAAAAGCTGACAAAGAAATCGGTGGCGACAAGTTGATTTCTAACCTTAGCGCCGCACAGCGTGCGCTTGACCAGTTCGGGACACCTGAACTCAAAGAATATCTGAACACCACCGGGCTGGGTAATCACCCTGATCTGGTCAAAACGTTCGTGAAAATCGGAAAGGCGATGTCTGAAGATGGCATGGTCACCGGTGGTAATGAAGGCCAGCGTAGTGCGGCCGAAGTGCTCTATGGCAAATAAGAGAGGAAATGACAATGGCTGTTAAAGGCTTAACTGCGCTAACGCTGGCTGACTGGGGTAAGCGCGTCGATCCAAACGGGAAAGTCGATAAGATTATCGAGCTTCTCGGTCAAACTAACCCGATCCTTCAGGATATGCCCTTTGTCGAAGGGAACCTTCCTACCGGACACCGAACCACCATTCGTTCTGGTTTACCTTCAGCTACCTGGCGTTTGCTGAACTATGGCGTACAGCCAAGCAAATCAACCACAGTGCAGGTAACCGATTCCGTTGGCATGCTGGAAACCTATGCTGAAGTCGATAAGTCACTGGCTGATCTGAACGGCAATACCGCTGAATTCCGCCTGTCTGAAGACCGCGCATTTATTGAAGCGATGAATCAGCAGATGGCGCAGACGCTGTTTTATGGTGATTCCAGCGTTAACCCTCAGCAGTTTATGGGACTGTCCTCCCGCTATTCCAGCCTGTCTGCGGGTAATGCTCAGAACATCATTGATGCTGGTGGCACGGGTACAGATAACACCTCAATCTGGTTAGTGGTGTGGGGCGAAAACACCGTGCATGGCATCTTCCCGAAAGGGAAGAAGGCTGGCATCCAGATGGAAGATAAAGGCCAGGTGACACTGGAAGATGCTAATGGCGGCAAGTACGAAGGTTATCGCACCCATTACAAATGGGACAACGGACTTGCTCTGCGTGACTGGCGTTATGTTGTTCGCATTGCAAACATCGATGTCAGCAATCTTTCAGAACCATCCTCTGCCGCAAATATTGCCAAGTTGATGGTTAAGGCACTGCATCGCATTCCAAACCGTGGCATGGGCCGCCCGGTGTTCTACATGAACCGCACTGTAGGCCAGGCTCTTGATCTGCAATCTCTGGAGAAAACATCTCTGGCTATCAGCGTAAAAGAGACTGAAGGCGAGTGGTGGACTTCATTCCGTGGTGTACCAATCCGTGAAACTGATGCGCTTCTGGAAACAGAAGCCCGCGTGGTGTAACGCCTGTTATTAACCTGTGGGTCGTAACAGACCCACTAATGGAGAAAGAAGATGATCACCGACAAACTGTTGATGTTCTCCGAAGCTCAGGCGGTTACGAATACCGCGGCTTCTACTGACGTAATCGATCTCGGTCCAATTGACGGAAAACGTCGTGATATCGGCGTGGGTTACCCGCTTGAGTTTTGGGCGCTGGTTAACGCAGCCGCCGCGGCAAGCGGTGATGCAACTGTAAACATCCAGTTGCAGACGAGTGAGAATAACAGCTCATGGACCACTATTTATGATAGTGGCGCACTGGCAAAGACCGCCCTGACAGCAGGTAAACGAGTTGTTTCTGCAAAGGTGCCTGCCGGTGTTCAGCGATATCTGCGTGTTAACTACTCCGTCGCAACTGGCCCACTAACGGCTGGCAAATTCACTGCGGGTATCAGTCTGGATGTTGATGCCAATACGCCGTACCCGATCCGCTCAAAAGTAACTGGTTAAGGTGATATCGATGTCAGGTGAGAAACCAAGATACCGCGTTCTGCGCCTCTCTCATATCCATAACACTCTGTGGCCAGAGGGGGCAGAAATCGAATACGAAGGTGAGCCTGGTAGCGCACTGGAACCTGTTAACGATGCAGCCAGACAGGCAAAAGCAAAAGTTGCAGGAAAGGTGTCTATGGCAGCAACCAGCACCAAAATCATCAACGATGTGTCAGATGATGGTGAACTGGATAAGCTCCGTGAAGAGTACGAATTGCTCTTTAACGAGAAGCCACACCATAACGCCAAAGCCGAAACGCTCCGCGAGAAGATCGCAGATAAGCGTAAAGAACTGGGCGTGTAAGCCTCGCGGATCAGACAAGGGGCTTCGGCCCCTTTATTGCAGGAGTGTATATGGAACTCGTAAACCTCAAAACCGGCACTGACAGCTACCAGGATGAGAGCGGAGAAACCAGAACTCGCGATGAATACCCGTGGGGGCTGTGCATCACGCTGAATAACGACACATTGAATAAGCTGAAGGCGCAACCTAAGGGCGTCGGAACGGAAGTGATGATAACTGCAAAGGCTGTTATTCGAGGCCTGTCTGCCAGAGAAACTGACGATGGCGTTAATCGCAGCGCCGATCTGCAGATCACTGATATGGCGATCGCTCCTGTTTCCGGGGATGTAGAAAAATCAGCGGCTGAAACTCTGTACGGTAACGGAGGTGAGTGATGGCCTCTGTAGTAGAGATCTGTAATCGTGCGCTGTCCAATATTGGCAACAGCCGCAGCATTAACAGCCTGACGGAAGCCAGCAAGGAAGCGGGGGAATGTTCGCTGCACTTTGAGGCCTGCCGTGATGCTGTGCTTTCTGATTTTGACTGGAACTTTGCTACCAAACGCGTGGCGCTTGCAGATACGAGCAATCCACCGCCTGACTGGGAATATGCGTATCAGTACCCGTCCGATTGTCTGCGCATTACTGAAATTATGCTTCCTGGTGTACGCAATCCAACAGCAGCAATGCGCGTTCAGTACGAAGTTGGTGCAGACACCAACGGAACAGGAAAGTTGATCTACACAGACCAGCCGCAGGCATGGCTCAAGTATGTCTCTCGCGTTACAGATGTGAACATGTTTGATGCCATTTTTATGGAGGCGCTGGCCTGGCGTCTTGCGGCAGCTATTAACATGGCGCTTACTGGGAATGCAGACCTCGGTACGTTTGCCCTCAATATGTACAATCGCGTGATTCTTAGTGCTGGCTCGCATAGCCAGAATGAATCACAGGAACCACAGCCACCGGTTGACGAGTTTACCATTGCGAGGTTGTCCTGATGGCTATCAGTTGGATCCAGCCCAGCTTTGCCGGTGGTGAGATTGGACCGTCGTTGTACGGTCGTATCGACATGGCGAAGTACCAGGTGGCATTGCGCAAGTGCGATAACTTTATCGTGCGGCAGTATGGCGGCGTTGAGAATCGACCTGGTACGCGTTTTGTCGGTGCCGCCAAATACCCAAATCGGAAATGCCGCCTGATCCCGTTCCAGTTCTCGACGGTTCAGACTTATGCTCTGGAGTTCGGACACCAGTACATGCGCGTTATCAAAGATGGTGCGTTGGTGCTGAACAGCAGCAATGTTATTTATGAAATTGCCACGCCATATACTGAAGCCGATCTGTTCCGAATTAAATTCACGCAAAGCGCCGACGTGCTTACGCTGGTTCATCCGGCATACCCGCCGAAAGAGTTGCGTCGCTATGCGCATGACAACTGGCAACTGGTTGATGTGGTAACGAAGAACGGGCCATTTGAAGATATCAATATTGACGAGTCAGTGACGGTTTATGCCAGCGCCAGCACCGGGACAATTACGTTAACGGCAAGCGCCTCTATTTTTGGCGCGGAGCAGGTAGGCAAATTGTTCTATCTGGAACAGCCTGCAGTGGATTCAGTGCCGGTATGGGAAACCAGTAAGAGTACGTCGATTGGCGATATTCGCCGTGCAGACAGTAACTACTATCGCGCCGTTACAGCAGGCAAAACAGGTACTTTGCGCCCTTCGCATACAGAAGGCACATCATGGGATGGCTGGGGCGGATCCGGTGATGATGATACTGGCATTGAGTGGGAATATCTGCACAGTGGTTTTGGCATTGCCCGTATCACTGCTGCAAATGGAACTACTGCAACTGCCGAGGTGATTTCCTATATCCCTTCGCAGGTAGTTGGCGAGGATAATGCCAGCTATAAATGGGCTAAATATGCCTGGAACAGTGTTAATGGTTATCCTGGCACTGTTGTTTATTATCAACAACGTCTTTACTTCGCCGCATCGACTGCGTTCCCTCAGACTATCTGGGCCAGCCGTACCGGGGATTATAAGGATTTTGGCAAAAGCAATCCTACGCAGGATGACGACAGAATTATCTACACCTATGCCGGGCGTCAGGTTAATGAGATCCGCCACCTGATTGATGTCGGTTCGCTGGTGGCACTGACTTCCGGAGGTGAGTACGTCATCACCGGCGACCAGAACAAAGTGTTAACCCCATCATCATTTGCATTCAGCTCTCAGGGATCAAATGGCTCGAGCAATGTCCCACCAATTGCCGTGGCGAATATTGCTCTGTTCGTCCAGGAGAAAGGCAGTGTTGTCCGTGATCTGGCCTACTCATTCGATGTTGACGGCTATCAGGGGAACGACCTTACTATCCTTGCCAATCATCTTTTTCAGAAGCACAGCATTGTTGACTGGTGCTTCTCTATTGTCCCTTACTCCAGCGCCTTCTGCATTCGTGATGACGGTAAATTACTGGTGATGACCTATTTGCGTGATCAACAGGTTTTTGCATGGGCACCACAGTCCAGTACCGGAAAATATGAAAGCACATGCAGTATCAGCGAAGGCAATGAAGATGCGGTGTATTTCGTCATTAACCGAACCGTTAACGGGCAAACAGTGAGATACATCGAGCGACTGTCCAGCCGTTTATTTACCAGCGATGAAGATGCTTTCTTTGTTGATTCTGGCCTTAGCTATGATGGAAGAAATACGTCTGACAGAACGATGATCATCACTGGTGGTTCTGGCGAATGGGATTACCGCGCGGAATATACAATCAGTGTTTCTGGTGGTGCGTACTTCACCAGTAGTGATGTCGGCGCGCAACTACAGTTCCCTTATACCGGAACTGATCCTGATACTGGCGATGAGGTGTCAAAAGAATTACGTTGCGACATTATTTCTGTAACCAGCAACACCGCTGTAGTGGTTCGTGCTAACAGGAACGTCCCGCCATCCCTCAGGAATGTGGCCACCACGAACTGGCAGATGGCGCGCCGGACATTTGGAGGCCTGTCTCATCTTGAAGGCCAGACCGTAAACATTCTCTCTGATGCGAACGTGGAACCACAGAAAGTGGTTTCCGGAGGTGCCGTCACGCTGGAATCACCTGGGGCTGTTGTGCACATCGGCCTGCCAATAACTGCTGAATTCGAAACACTGGATATCAACATTAACGGACAGGAAACGCTGCTGGACAAAAAACAGGTGATCCCGTCCGTTACTCTGGTTGTGAATGCCAGTCGCGGCATCTGGGCGACTACGCCCGGCGGTAAATGGTACGAATATCCACAGCGTGAATTCGAGTTCTACGATGATCCTGTTGATGATGCTACCGGAAAAGTAGAAGTGAAACTGGACAGTAACTGGGGCAAAAACGGACGTGTAAGAATCCGTCAGCTTGACCCGTTGCCACTGTCTGTTCTTGCCGTTATTCCTCGCCTTACTGTTGGGGGATTCTGATGATCGATGTTCGAATTATTCCCGCTACCGAAGAGCATCTTCAGATGATTTTGCCGGATGTTCGTCAGGCTGATATTGACGAACTGTATGCGGTATCGCTGATGACTACCGAAGATGCGCTGCGTGTTGGTCTTCGCACTGCGACTATGGCCTGGTCAGGGTTCGCGAACGGAGAACTGGTAACCATGTTTGGTGTATCTCCGGCGTCAATGATCGGTGGCAATGGTACGCCCTGGCTGGTCGGGACCAGCCGTATTGAAAAATATCAGAAGACATTTCTTCGCCACTGCCGCCCTGTATTGCAGCAGATGCTGGCAGTTTATCCGCGCCTGGAAAACTACGTCGACGAGCGAAACCATGTTGCCAAAGCATGGCTGCACTGGCTTGGATTCAGGCTTGAAGAAGCCGCGCCTTATGGTGCTCTTGGTCTTAATTTCCACAGATTTCACATGGAGAGAAAATAATGTGTAACCCAGCCATCGCTTTGGTTGCCGTCACAGTGGCATCCACAGCCGCATCAATGTACAGCCAGAGCAAGCAGGCAAAATACCAGTCAGCCGTAGCTGATCGGAATGCTGAAATTGCTGAAGCTCAGGCACAGGATTCAATCAATCGTGGGAATATTGAAGCGGATCAGCGTCGTCGTGAAATGCGTCAACGCTCAGGCACTGCGGCGGCCACTATGGGGGCTACCGGTGCGGAATTAAGTAGCGGAACAGCTCTTGACGTTTTTGCGGATAATGCTCAGTTCGGCACTCTTGATGCGTTAACGACAGTGAATAACGCTCAGCGTGAGGCATATGGGTATCAGGTTCAGGGAATGAATGCTCAGGCACAGGGGGCTGCTGCTCAGTCGGCTGCTAAATCATCGATGACCAGCACTTTGTTAACGGCACCACTAAAAGCGTACGGTGCATATAAGTTGGGTGGCGGAAGTATCAATCCGATTAGTAAGCAAGGAAACACGCCAATGTTATCTAACTCAGGTTTTATGAATTCTGACTCCCGATTCAAAATAGGAGGTTACTGATGCCTGTTGTTCCTACTACATCCGGACGCCAGGTGCAAAGTCGTGGTGTGCAAACCGGTGGTTTTCAGACCTTCGATGTTCCTCAAGCAGGTCAGGTGCTGGCGAATGTCGCAGATCAGTATGCGGTGGCATATGGTGAAGCCAGGCAGAAAGCGAATGTTGCTATGGCCCAGGAGGCGTTACTGCAATTTAACCAATTTGCAGATGACCAGATTAACAACCCTGAAAATGGGCTGATTTCTAAACAGGGTAAAAACGCTCTTGGTCAGAGTGACGCTGTTATGAAAAATATGCAGGAAAGGGCTCAGGCATTATTAGGCTCAATCCCTGAAAGTGAGGAAAGGAATAAATTATCCTTTCAACTCCAGCAGTCTATGCAGTCTTATTACAATCAGGCACGTCGATATGAAGTTGGGCAGTTTCAGCAATTCCAAGATCAAACGTATTTGTCAGGAAATGCATTGGCTGTCACTCAGTCTGCGGGGCTATATAGCGATAACCAAGCATTTGTCGATTTAGCCAAGCAGCGATTTGAATCTATTGATCAATACGCTGATGCGCATGGGCTTCCTGATGAGTGGCGTGTTCAGCAGAAAACTCAGCTCAAGGAACAAATGGGGCAGCAAGCATGGATAGGAAATATCGCTCAAAAATACAACGAGTTTCTTCAGGTTAATGGAGAGCCAGGGGATCTTGATGGTGTGAGTCGTGCAATATCACATGGTAATTCATTGGATGCTCGTGGTTTACGTAATAATAACCCTGGTAATATTGAAGCGAGCAAATCTAACCCGTGGGAAGGTCAGATCGGTAGCGATGGACGTTTTGCAACGTTTGCTACCCCTGAGCATGGAATCCGCGCGTTGGGTAAAAATATGTTGTCTTACCAGCGTCAAGGCTATGACACCGTTAGCGAGATTGTTAATCGCTATGCTCCGGCTAGTGATGGTAATAATACTGATGCTTATATTAGGGCATTGTGTGGTGAGCTTGGTGTTGGGGAGAATGATCAGCTTGATATCTCTAACCCAAAGACACTAGCTGCTTTATGTGCTGGGATTATTAAACACGAAAATGGCAGTATGCCTTATAGCACCGAACAGCTTGAAACTGGTATCTCGGCAGCCCTTGGTCTAACTAACCTTGATTCACCTAAGCGTTATACGGGCAATGCGGCATTTGATGCTATGAGCCCTCAAATGCAAATACAGGCATTGAGGCAGGCTAATGAGCTGAGAAATCAGTACCGCCAGCAGTATGCGGACCAGCTTAGCACCGTAGTTAAAGATGCATATTCAGCCCTTGATGAAGGATTGAAACCTGAGAAGTTACCTTCTGAGGACGATTTTATCCGGGCCAATGGTCCGCGCATTGGCGCTATGAAGTGGAAGGATATGCAGGCGCAGATACAATATGGAGGTGTCATTGGTGCCGCTAAAGACCTCACTCCAGAAGGACGACAAGACATTCTTGAACGTTTACGTCCACAGGATCCAAATGCTCCTGGATTTGCTGCTAACCAGCAACGCTGGGAGAAAATGCAGGCCAAATTTAAAGAGATGGATAGGGAGTGGGAGATTCAGCAGGGAAGAAACAGGTTCGTGTCTTCAATGCAAAATAACTTCCCGCTGGACCCGAACGACAAAAACAATCAGGCAGCGGTAGACCGTTATTTCGCGCAGGATATCGCGCCTTCGTTTTCCATATCTGATCCGCAGAGCATCAATACACTGGTCACCGTCACAACTAAAAGCGGCATGATACCAACTCAGGTTAAAACAATGCTTAACAGTGGAGCAACATCAAGAGATCCTGCGCTGGTTGTCCCGATGGCAAAATTCTACGGTCAGTTATTCGATAATAATCCGGCGGCAGCGGCAACACTTGATAAAAGTACGATGGCATTTTATGGCAAGGTTTACGATTATTCCCGCGCTGGCGTGCCGGAGGATAAGGCTGTTGATATGGCTTACAGTCAGGTGTTCCAACAGGATGACCGAATGAAACAGATGCTTTCCACTGCCATGCGAGACAAAAAATATGTCGCGGCGAGGGTAACTGCTGCACAAAATAACGCCAGCAGTCTGACTTCCTTTGGTTCGTGGTCTCCGGATATTACCGATCCAGGAAAATCAAATGCGGCCTATCAGCGAGATTACCAGACAATTTACGATGCTAACTTTGTACAGACAGGTGGCGATGCAGAACAGGCTGAGAAAATGACCAATGCCATGATCAGAACCACCTGGGGAGTTTCTACGGTTAATGGCAAAGCAGAGGTTATGAAGTATGCACCTGAGGCATTGTACGGAGTAAATAATGGTGCTGGTAACTGGATACAGGGGCAGTGGGAGCAGGAAAAACGCGAGCTTAAATCAAAATCCTTTGGCGGTCCTCGCAGTGATACGGACTTAATACTTGTTTCTGATGGCCTTACGGCAAGGGATAGGAGTTATGCTGTTATGGTTTTACAGCCTGACGCAAACGGAGCGATAGAACCGAGAAATTATATTGGAGAAAATGGTCTCCCTGTTCGTTTCAAGCCGGATCAGCTGACATCTCCAATGTACAGGCAAACCATTCAGTTCCAGCAACAGCGTGTTGATGAGGCTAGAGTGCGGAGAGAAGGCAATCCGCTGCCGCAGTTCAGCAATAAAGATGGATATACTCCTCCAGATCTGACCAAACCATTCGGTTATGGTTCAGCCAATTACCTTCCGAGCAATATATACGCAGGGGGCAAATAATGCCGATATATGAACAGGATCCTAAAGAGTTGCTTGGCGAGGATATTCAGCAAATAGCAGCACCTGATGACAGTAATTTCTATATGGAAACACCTTCTTTGCTTTCTGCTGTGAACCCATTTACCAGTGATCAACGCGTTCAAAGGTCTAGACAAGCAGCATTTCGTATAGATAACACGCTGGGTAGCTTTATTGCCAGTGCTCCTTTCAGTCAGTTTGACAGGATTGAAGGATATAACCCATTTGATAACGATGCAGCAGATATTAAAGGCTATGAAGATTTTGCAGATTCGTTTATCAACTCCGGTTCGCCTGAAGAAACAATGGCAATTAAACATCGAATCGATCAGCAGAGAGCTGACATGGAATACAATTCAGGCTTGGGATTTGCTGGTACAGTCTCTTCTGTAGCAATGAGATTAGCAGATCCATTCAATGCGATTTCTATGTTTATTCCGTTCGGCGCTGTCGTTCGTGGCGGTCGTATTGCAGAAACAGCCGGACGTTTTGCTTTAGCCAATGCTGCTGGCAGTGTTGCTTCAGAGGCCGCATTGCAGGCCACTCAGGAAGCTCGCTCACCGATGGAGAGCGTATCGAACGTTGTTGTTGATGCTCTCGTTGGTGGGATCCTTGGTGCTGGTGCACAGCTACTTGCTGGACCTAGCGCGCGCGAGGCAGTGGTTAACTCAGTAGGTAATCATTTGCGAGGTATGGATTCTCCTCAAAGCATTGGTGCAGCTCAGGTTTTCAATACCACACTCGATCAGGAACAGCTCGCTGGACTTGGACTTGCTAACAAAACGTTGAGTGTCACTCCTGCTGGCCGCTTGGCGCAATCACCATCTCTTGTCTCCCGTCAGATTAACCAGCAGCTTGCCGAAAATAACTATTTCTTCGCCAAAAATGATGAGGGGTTGGCTACGTTTACGGCAGTCGAGACTAAGATTAAGCAATACGACGCCATGCTTTATAAGCAGATGGAAGCCACTCGTGATGCTTACCAGCAGTACAGCAAATCTGTCAGCGCCCGCGGCGTGAAGAGGATGAGCTTTATTGATTTCAATGAAGCTGTTGGCATGGCTATGCGCCGTGGTGATCAGAGTGATATTCCTGAGGTTTCACAAGCAGCCGCCAGAATCCGCCCCATTTTCGAGACCACAAAAGCCCGTATGCAGGAACTGGGGATCCTTCCTGAGGATATCGATGTCGTGACGGCGAAAAGTTATCTTCCCCGCATTTATAAGTTCGATAAGATACTTTCCGACCGCACTGAATTCAGAGGGCGAATTGCCAACTGGATACAAGGGATTAGTGCCAAAGGTGCTGACAAAGCAGGTCAGCGAATTGAAAGGATAAATTCATTGCTAAAAACTGCAGAGGAATCGGCACCGCGCGCTGATGCTCTCGCTAGTGAAATCGCTGAAGCGGAGAAATGGTCTGGTAAAAAAATTCTACTCATGGAAGAACTGGATAAACGAAATAAGCTTATATCTCAGGAGACTGACACACAGGCGCGTCTTACAAGAATAGAAAAAGAGTTGGCCGAGACTTCATCAGAAAAACTTCAGGCAAGAATGATGAAAGAAAGCTCTGACCTTAAAACACGCCTTGATGATATAGCGCAGGCAAAGAGTGAGCTTCCTGTCTATCAGCGCCATATGGAGTTGCTGGATAATCCACGGAAATATCGTTCTGAGCTTCGCCGACTGCAAAAACGGGCAAATTCAACCACAAGGCTGAATGCAAGCCGCGAGCGAGCACTGAAGCAGATGGAGCCTCTATCCCGAGAGGAAGCAGAGGACGCTGCTGACGAGATCGTGAATAAAATAATAGGCGCACCTTCCGGGCTTGTACCAGCCGATATTATCCCAGAGAGACTCGTTGGTCGGGCTGGTTTCACTAAAAGCCGAACGCTGCTTATTCCTGATGAGCGTATAGAAGATTTTCTTGAATCAGATGTTAACTACATCATGGAAAGTTATCTCCGGCAGGTGGCACCAGAAATTGAGCTGACTGCGCAGTTTGGCCGTAAAGATATGGGGGAGCAAATCCGTCAGGTTAGTGAGGAATATACCCGGCTAATAAAAGAGGCTAAAACACCTAAACGACGTGCAGCTCTTGAGAAGCAACGGGAGGCTGATATTAGGGATATTACGGCTATGCGTGACCGACTGCTTGGTACTTACGGCGCACCTCAAGATCCACGCAGTTTCTTTGTTCGTGCCGGGCGAGTTGCTAGGAATATTAACTTCCTCCGTTTGCTTGGTGGAATGACCGTCTCCGCTGCAACTGATCTGATGCGACCGATGATGCAGCATGGCCTGAGAAAATCTCTCGGACCAATGGTAAGCATGCTTAAAAATATGGACTCAGTGAAAATTGCAACCAGGGATTTGCGAGAAATGGCCGTTGGGCTTGATTATGTCCTGTCTACGCGTACAAAGGCTATAGCGGATCTTACTGACCCCTATAGCCGGAGAAGCGCCGCTGAGCGAGGCCTGAACTGGATGACGCAGAAATTCGGTAACTGGACGCTGATGAATCAGTGGAACAGCGCACTTAAATCATGGTCCGGGATGATAGTGCAGTCGAGGATACTTGACGCGGCTCGCCAGGTTTCTGCTGGTGGCACGCTCGCCAAAAGTGAAATGCGGAAGATGGCACAGGTCGGCATCAATGAAGATGTTCTGCGCCGAATCGGGGAGCAATTCGGGAAGCACGGAGAGGATATGGACGGGCTGTTAACCGGGCATAGTCATCTGTGGGATGACCGTTTCGCTAGAGAGATTTTCCAGTCTGCAGTGCTGAAAGATGTAGACTCAGTGATTGTAACGCCTGGCGTAGGTGATACACCGCTGTTTTTTAGTAAAGAAGGCTGGAAGATGATCACGCAGTTCAAAACGTTTATCTTCGCACAGCATAACAGGGTGTTGGTATCTGGTATCCAGCAGGGCGATGCTTCATTCTATCTTGGTGCGCTTGGCACGATTGCGCTTGGCTCAATGGTCTATATGATGAAACAGAAGTTAAGCGGTCGCGATATCGACTACAGCTGGAATAACCTTGTGAAAGAGGGGATCGACCGGGGCGGAATGCTTGGCTGGCTCTCTGAGCCGCTGAATACCGTTGAGAACATAAGCGGCGGTAGGTTTGGTCTTGGCGCGATGTTTGGTGCGCCTCCGGTATCAAGGTTTCAGAGTCGTAATGCTATTGGTGCTTTACTTGGTCCTACCTTTGATCTTGGCGGTGATGCCGCGACGGTTGCAAATGGTGTACTTAACGGAGAATTTGACAGCCAGCAAACCCACGCTGTCCGTAAAATGCTACCTTTTCAGAATCTGTGGGCGATATCACCATTACTAAATAAAGTTGAAGAGCAGATGAAATAGGATGAAAAAAATAAATTTGTTTTTTGGCATAGTGCTTTCAATAGTCTCTGTAAATCCTACAGCCGCCAGTTCATTGCAATGCAATAAGGATAACTTTGATGCATGCAAAACGTGTGAACAATTATCAAAGGCTATCGACTTAAAAGAACCTAATCGTGGCGATTACTATAGAGGGGCTTTATGGAATGGGCTTTACGCCTCTTATGTAATTAATTGCCCTGTGGTTGCTGAGAAGTTACTGAGCCATGGTGCTATACCATCATATGGCGGATATATGGGGTCTATGGGGGCGGTTCTGACAGGAAAATGGCCTCATAACAATGAATCAATAAATCTTTCATGGGCAGATTTGCTTATAAAACATGGATTTGATGTTAATAGGCATACGGGGAATTATAAATCAGCTACTGAAGTATGGGCTATAGATAAAAAACAGATTGAATATAAGTCAGTTTTTGACAAGTTAATTCAATCCAGCGAAGTAAAACCACTCGATCCTTCAAGAAATTTAGAATGGTGTGCGTCTGAAGGGTATCGCTCAGTTGTCGTTTATTCCCTTAACTCATGTATAGAAAATGCTATAAAACGTTTGGATGATGGTGTTTCTTCAGCGTCTGATATTTCATCAGCAGCCGTAAATTCCTGTACTAGCGATGTAGAAAATTTCAATAAGCATTTGGCATGCAAAGCAGCTGTTAAAGAAAATTCTGATAAAGAGAGAAGCAACGTTTACCAGTTATTAACCAGTGATAGTCAAATGAATAAAAATGTTATTGATATGCTGAAGGAAAGAAATATTGAAACGGTTCTTGAATTTAGAGCTGAAAATCGATCAGCGAAAACTGCACAGTGATCAAACAGGCCGCTTTCGCGGCCTTGTTTTTAACGAATGCCACCGCCACCCGGGCGGGAATCCGCAGAACGCCCACCGCAGCGTGAGCCGTCAGCAGCAGTGTCGCTGTCGTGCTGACAACGACCGGCAAAGGCCTGAGTTGAAGCTACCAGAGACAACAAAACGAACAGTGCAGCAAATGCTTTTTTCATTGTGACATTTCCATCTATAAGCCACCTCAATGTGGCGTCAATGAGTGTAGCACTGACTTTTGTTTCGTCCATAAAAAACTACTATGCAGGCTTTTTGGATTTGTACGAATAATCCCACGGATAAACATTTCTACTAAGTGGAGCTGTATTCGTTCGTTCATGAAATAATTTTGTGAAATTCAATACGGAATCCATCCAAACTTTTGCGTTAGCTTTGGTGTGTGCGGGAGGGTCCCAATAAGCTAGTAAGGCTGCATCTCTTATTTCATTGACTGCATATATGAGATATGCGTTACTGGTTGGTTTTGGCCTGTAATTTCCTTGTTCATCAATCAATCCATATGACCACTCATCCCAACACTGTTCAGTACATGAGTATGAATATGATGCATATTCACCAATATTGACATGAACCTTTCTGAGATGGAAGCCTAATACTTCGTCTGGTCTTTCAAAAAGAGTATCTTTTCCCAGATCAGGATGATGACCATGACGCCAGTGTTGTTTAAAAGCATCTTTTAGCGAAATCAGAAAGTCATCAGTTTTAAACTCACCAGTAGGTATAACCTTCCCGCTATACTCACTCAAAAACATCGAATTCCTCTTCCTTCATATGCGTTTCTAATGAGTTAAGCTGGCGGAAAGATATCTCTTTTGATTCTGCAGATGAGAGCTTTTTTATCCGCTTGATATTCTTTGTGATAGGAATAGACATTGTATGCACATCAGCGGATGCTCTTGGCTTTGTGCTGATAAAAATATGGCGCAATGCCGCATTTTCACTATTGAACGAGCCAATAGCTGATTTACGTGCTACAACCTTACCAGTAAAAATACGACTCTTGCTACGCTTTGCATGAGTTCCGCTTCTTACCGGACCTCTCATCACGAATCCAAGTTTTGTCATCTTTAATCTCCGGTAAGTTACAGGTATAAAATAAAAACAGGTTTACCTTTAAGGTAATAGTACGCTATTCACCCCCGGTCTGCAATCTGTACAGAATTATTTAAAGGCACATCCCTGTGCCGCCGCCCGTCAGAAGAACCCTGCTTTGTCGTTGATGTACTCCGCGTGCGTCTGGATATCACGCAGGCATTTGCTCACACCGACGATGTAGCAGAACATGGTGGTCAGCTCCGCCGCCGCGCCCGATACGTCGTGCCCGTCTTCCTGTAACTGGTTTAGCAGATTCATAAGCAATGAGTTCTCCGTCAGGCCGAGAACACCAGACGGAGAATGAATCAGGCTGCGGTAGCCGGGCTTCAGCGGGGCACTGTAGGTTTTGTTCTCTATCTTCATTGCCTGCATCACTGCTGATGCTGTGGCGTTGGCTACCTGGTCGGCAACCATCTTTATGCGTTCTTCCTGCGGGAGCGAGTTTTTAATGTAACTTCCGGTGCGGCGGATCTGAGGAAGAACCTCACCTGTAACCCATTCAAGAAATCTGAATGCTCTCGTTCCCTCAGTCATTGCCTCTTTGCAACGCAGAATAAGGATGTAGAGACCTGATTCTGAAACGATGGATAGTTCTTGTATTCCACCAGGGGTCTGTATTGAATACAGCCCCTTTTTGTTCCAGCCTTTTTTATCAAGTTTTCTCGCTTGTGTAACATCAATATTCAAAGCATTGCACACATCTTTGGTGACAAACCAAGGTTCTCCGTCAATCATGAACATACGGATCTGGCAGGATGACTCAAAGGAAAAGATGGAAGGTTTGGTATTCATGGCGATCACCTTTGTAGTTAGGTTAATCACCACCGCTGAGACCAATCAGATGGTGGTGAACTGTGCAGAGTTGGTCTTACCGGCTACAAAGGAACCCGGCGCACCTTTCGGTGCCCCCACACAGCCCACCATAGAATAGGTGCGCTTTACACATAAAAAAACCGCTTATGCGGCATATGTGCCTCTGTAGTAATCCGGGAGACCAATCCCGGCACTGGATTTTGCCAGTGCCCGATTACTATGGCACAAGAGGAGTGCGATGTAAATTTACCGCAAAGGTAATGATAAACGCGAAGAAATATTAAAATCAACCGTATTTGGTTGATTGCGTTTAACGCTTGATCACCTGAAAGCAAGATATTACCTTTAAGGTAATGTTATTGTGAGGAAAGGCAATGGAAGTTTTCTGGGTAGTTGTTGGTGTGGTTGCGGTGATTATTTACGTTATCAACCAGAACAAGACTAAGATCTCTGATCGTACGGTCGTTAATCATAACAAAACGATAAAGACTGAAGATGGGGAGATAACGATTAATCGTACACAGGTGATAGAACACACCTCCACTCAGTTTCAAAAAACGGGAGATAATGCGCCTAATATTTCCGTACCTCCTGCTTATGATAGCGCGGTAATCCAGACATATTATAAACAGCAGGAGTTAGCAAAAGAGAGGCAACTGATTCAGCCAAAGCCGTTTACAGCTGAGCTTCCACCCGGAGTGTCAACGCGTCCGGCATATCATGGAAGATTCCCTGGTGATGACATATCGTCTCAGTCATCTAAAAAAGCACCTCAGGCAGTATCAGAGCCAGCAAGAATACCTTCTGTATCGCCGCCAAAAGAAGAATCAGCTAACAGAGTTTCAAGTGGTAGCAAGCAGTGCTTGCGATGCAGAATAAACCTTCCATATGAAAAATTCAGGAAATCGTCAAAAAATCCAGATGGATTGACTAAGTGGTGTGCAAGGTGTCTCGATGGCCCAAAGAATACACGCCATATGAAGTGGTGCCCAATTTGTAATGTCCGCAGAAAACGAACTAGCTTTTACCCTAATAATCAAAATGCGGACGGCTTAATGGCATGGTGCAAAACGTGCTGGGACGAGCACAAAGCGAAACGATAGGCCGCTAGAGCGGCCTTTTCTTTATGTGGTTTGTTTTCGTAATTGTTCGGCACAATAGTCGAGATGTGTTTGCAGATCCTGCATAGACATCTGTGAGCTGGTGACGTAGTTAATCAGTGCAGTCAGTTCGGCAAGTGGGCCATCGACATTAAATCCATCCTTATCGAGATCCCGGAGTAATTTCATCAAGTGCGATCCCTCCACCAGTGATCTGACGCCTCCCGGCGTGTGAATCCTTTCGGTAAATCCGTCTTCCAGTGGATAGTGATACTGCTGCATCTTATCTTCTCCATGCAATAACTGTATATTTATACAGTATCAAATAATTTGTTTGCTATCCAGCACGTTTTGCAAATTACCCGAAAGGTAATATCTATTCGTATTCACAGTCTTTCTATCCATATGTGGTTTTTCAGGTAATAGAATAACCAGATATGCGGCGCAACGGGTGCTGCGACTATCTGGAGATTTAACATGACGGTCTCAACCGAAGTTGACCACAACGAATACACTGGTAACGGCGTTACGACATCATTTCCGTATACCTTCCGTATTTTCAAAAAATCCGACCTGGTTGTTCAGGTGTCTGACCTTAACGGTAACGTAACAGAACTAGTACTGGATACCGGTTATACGGTAACTGGGGCGGGAACTTATAGTGGCGGTTCTGTGGTTCTTCCGTCGCCGCTTGCTACTGGATGGCGAATTACGATAGATCGTGTGCTTGATGTAGTGCAGGAGACAGACCTTCGCAATCAGGGAAAATTTTTCCCCGAAGTGCATGAAGATGCTTTTGACTACCTGACGATGCTGATCCAGCAATGTTTTGGGTGGTTCAGACGTGCATTGATGAAACCATCTTTGCTTGCAAAATATTACGATGCAAAGCAAAACAAAATTTCTAACCTTGCAGATCCATCACTTGAACAGGACGCTGTAAATAATCGCTCAATGCGTAATTATGTCGATGCTGCAATCGCCGGGGTTGTTGGTGGTTTTGGTTGGTTTATTCAGTATGGTTCTGGGGCTGTGTACCGAACGTTCCAGGATAAAATGCGTGATGCTATTAGCCCCAAAGATTTTGGAGCTGTTGGTGATGGTATAAATGACGATTCCACTGCAATAAGCGCGTGCCTTGAAGCCTCATCTCCAGGTTATAAAATTGACGGATTAGGGCTTACTTTTAAAGTATCAACTCTTCCGGATGTCAGCCGATTTAAAAATGCTCGTTTTTTATTTGAGAGAATACCGGGTCAGCCTCTTTTTT
>OGCQ01000153.1_pt1 | contig 136126 bp, 122 predicted proteins | sample 1570161 | NCBI WGS metagenome assembly OGCQ01 (sample SAMEA4384402, study PRJEB24528) | human gut metagenome
AACGTCGTGAGACAGTTCGGTCCCTATCTGTTGCGGGCGTAAGAGATTTGAAGGGGGCTGTCCTTAGTACGAGAGGACCGGGATGGACGCACCTCTGGTGCACCTGTTGTCGTGCCAACGGCATAGCAGGGTAGCTAAGTGCGGACGAGATAAACGCTGAAAGCATCTAAGCGTGAAACTTTCCCTAAGATAAGATCTCTCATCCTTCGAGGAGTAAGGCACGACAGAGACTATGTCGTAGATAGGCCGGAGGTGGAAGTGCAGTAATGTATGGAGCTGACCGGTACTAATCAGCCGAGGGCTTGACCTGAGTCTCAGGTTAAGAGTAAGAAGTGCAGGCGCTTGCTTGGGGTATGGCGGTTACTTTGTTCGGTTTTGAGGGTGTGGATATTGCCACAGCTTCACAAAAGAGCAAGTTGGTGTTGATTGCAGTGAGGGTCCACCCGTTCCCATCCCGAACACGGAAGTTAAGCTCACTTGCGCCGAAGATACTTGTTTGGAGACGAACCGGGAAAATAGGTAACGCCAACATAGGAAACAGGACAGTCGGTAGGCTGTCCTGTTTTTTTGTTGTGATTGGAACAAAAGAAAACCTCCCTTCAAAAGGGAGGCTTTACAATGATTAAGGCATCTGCTGTTTGATTAAATCCACCCAAGCGTCGGCAAAGGTGACCATTCCCGCTTTGTTGGGGTGCAGGCCATTGACCGTTTCATAGGTGACACCATGGGCGGCTAAGTCCACCAGATGGGCATGCTCCGCTTTGACACAGGTGCGGATGACCGTATTGTAGGCATCGATGTTTTGGAAATGTTCCGGCTCAATATAGTAGGGCCGGCCGGAAGAGGGCGCTTGCCCCATACAAAGGGTACCGGCCCAGATCTCAGCCCCGGGATGGAAGCGATGAATCTTTTGTAGCATATCCGTGTAGTCCCGCTGGAAAGCATCCAGAGGAATGTCATTGACCACGTCATTGATGCCGGTGTAGATCAGAATCATATCAGGGCTGTCCTCTTCCGTGGCCAGATTGCGAATCCGCCCCGGCAGCATCGCGGCATAGTGGCCGAGGTAGCTTACATAGGACCCGGAAAAGGAGTTGTTGCAAAGAACGCTGCCCCCTAACTTTTTGATGGCCTGCATCCACCAGGTGCCCTCCGCAGAGTCAAAGCCTGAGTAGGAGACATAGCTGGGAGAATAGAAGCTGCCGAGCCTGGGGGTATATCCCTCAAAGGTGCTGATGCCATCTCCTAAGATCGAGATCTTGGGCGCAGTTGCTTGAGACATGGAAAGTCCTCCTTTATGATAGAATCCGAAGATAGGCTGAACTGATCCTACCAAAATTTCAGCAAAATAGATGTTGCGGCGGCATCATTTTTAGAATGAATTGACCGTACAAATTACATTATAGCACAGAGAAAGGGTCAGCGCAAAGAAAAGTGGAAAAAAGAGTACAAAATTAAAAAAAGTTTCTGTCCTGTGAGGAAGCTTCCATTCCTTGGAGCCAGAGCCTGGCCAGCTGCGCCATGCCAGTTCCATTGGGATGGAATGCGTCCAGGGCATCGTAGCGGGAATGCATAGCGGCCAAGTCCACCAGCTGACAATCTGCCTGCTCCACGGCAGAGCGGATGGCCTGGTTGTAGGGGGCCAAACGCTGCACAAGACAGGAGAGGGAGCCCTGAGTCCCTGGAACGGCACCCAAAATCAATGTGCCGCAGCTGATCTGTGCGTGGGGATAGGTTTGCCGAAGACGGGAGAGCAGCTGCTGGTATTCCCGGAGGAACCCTTCTGGCGGCACATAAAAATTGGCGTCGTTGAGCCCGGCATAGAGAAGGATGTGGTCTGGCGTGACGCCATCGACGGTAAGCTGTGCAATTCGACGCGGGGGAAATCCGCCCATAGTGCCCGCAGTGGAGATGGTATTGCCGGAGATGGAGAGATTGGAAAGAAGCCTTCCCTGGAGGGCACGGATCACCTGCATCCACCAGGTATCTTCCACTGTATGTACACCTGTGGCAGCGCCCAGATCCGGGGAGTAATGGGCAGCGCCCCAGGGAGAGTATCCTTGAAAGGTACTGATTGAATCCCCTAAGACAGAGAAATTTTTTTGTGTTCTGGCCATGGGTGTCCGCCTCCTGACGACAAAATTCCGAGTTCAGTATACCAGGAACGGAGGAAAAAGAAAATAGGAAAAAACCCGAAAAGAAATTTTAGAGAATTTTGAATTCTGGAACAAATTTGTTTGGAAAAGCACTGGACAATTGGAGGCGTTGGCTTTATTATATATAGTGTTTTAGTCTCGCTGCGGACTGAGGCAATTTTTTGGGGAAAAAGAGAATTTGGCAAGGAAAAACAGAGGTGATGCTATGAAGCAAATGTTTTACGGCGGCGTCCACCCCGCCGAGCACAAGGAAGCTACTGAGCAGAAACCGATCCAACCGCTGGCCAATGCCCCGGCGCAAGTCGTGATCCCGATGTCTATGCACATCGGCGCACCTTGCAAGCCCGTGGTGCAGAAAGGCGACACGGTGACGGTTGGTCAGATGATCGGTGCTACGGCGGGTCTCGGCGCACCCATCCACGCCAGTGTTTCTGGCACGGTTGTGGCGGTTGAACCCCGTCCCGGTACCGGCGGTGTGCCTACGCTTTCTGTCGTGATCGAAAATGACTTCCAAAACACCCTTAGCCCGGACTGCAAGCCCCGCGAAAACGCAGATGCACTGACCTCCCAGGAGATCATTGACATCATCCGTGACGCGGGCTGTACCGGTATGGGCGGCGCGGGTTTCCCCACCCACGTCAAAATCAGCTCCGCAGTTGGCAAAGCAGACACCATTATTATCAATGGTGCTGAATGCGAACCTTACATTACCGCAGACCATCGTCTGATGCTGGAGCATGGCGAGAAAATCATCGGCGGCGTTCGGTTCATCATGAAGGCCCTTCAGCTGGACCACGCGTACATCGGCATCGAAGACAACAAGATGGACGCGGTGAACCATTTGAAGGAGCTGGTGGGCGGCGCCAAGGACATTACCGTTCAGGCTCTGCGCACGCGATATCCCCAAGGCGCTGAGAAACAGCTGATTCAGGCCATCACAGGCCGTGAGGTGCCCCCCGGCAAGCTGCCCGCAGATGTGGGATGCTGCGTCTTCAACGCGGCGACCACGGCGGCCATCTATGACGCTGTGGCACTGGGCCTGCCGGTCTATCAGCGGGTGATCACCATCACTGGCAGCGCCGTGAAGAACCCTGTCAACCTGTTGGCGCCTGTGGGCACCCCCTTCTCTCACCTGATTGAGGAGGCCGGCGGCTTTAACGGGACCCCCGCCCGGGTGATCTCCGGCGGCCCGATGATGGGCTTTGCCCAGTATGATCTGTCCGTCACCATGGGGAAGGCCAGCAACTGCGTGCTCTGCCTGAGCAAGGAGGATCTGCCCGCCACCAGCGAGAATCCCACCTGCATCCGCTGCGCACGCTGCGTCAACGTCTGCCCCATGCACCTGACGCCCCTCTTCATGAACATGTTCGCCAAAGCCCGCCGCTGGAGCGAGGTGGAGGAGTACCGGATCATGGACTGTATGGAGTGTGGCTGCTGTCAGTACATCTGCCCGGCCAGAATTCCTCTGGTGCAGCAGTTCCGTACCGCAAAGTTTGCCATCCGCCAGCAGGCGGCCAAAAAGTAAGGAGGGGATAGCATGGAAGAGTATAAACTGAGCGTAGCTTCCTCGCCGCACGCATCGTCTCCTGTTGGAACCAAGAATCTGATGCGGGATGTTCTGATCGCCCTGATCCCCGCGATGGCGATGGGCATCTATGTGTTTGGACCACGCGCACTGACCACCACCCTGGTGTCGGTGATTTTTTGTGAAATCTTTGAGTGGGGATACTGCAAGCTGATGCACAAGCCCAATCCCTGCGGCGATCTGTCAGCGGCCATCACGGGTGTGCTGCTGGTGTTTGTATGTCCGGTCACGCTGCCCTATTGGACCATCATCATTGGCGACTTCTTTGCCATCGTGGTTGTCAAGCAGCTCTTCGGCGGCCTGGGCACCAACTTCCTGAACCCCGCGCTGGCTGGCCGTGCATTCCTGATGCTGTGCTATCCTGTGCCCATGACCACCTGGGTGCTGCCCGGCAAAGAGAACTGGGCTTCCGTCCTCTCTGCCACAGACGCGGTTACCGGTGCAACCCCCCTGGCCGTGGACTACATGAAGGGCGGCATCGTTCCCGAGGCCTCTGTGCTGGATATGTTCATCGGGAACATCGGCGGCTGCGTGGGTGAGGTTTCCGCCATCGCACTGCTCATCGGCGGAATCTACTTGATCGCCAAGGGCGTGATCCGGATTCGGATTCCCGCCGCGTACATCATCACGGTGGCTGTTCTGACCCTGGTGTTCTCCCGGGCGCCCGAAGGCGTCAACGTCTTCTCCTGGATGCTCCGTGAGATTTTTGCCGGCGGTCTGTTCCTGGGCGCCTTCTTCATGGCGACCGACTATGTGACCAGCCCCAACACCCCCAAGGGCGAGGTGATCTTCGGCATCGGCGCAGGCCTGCTGGTGGTTTTCATCCGTTACTTTGGCGGGTATCCCGAAGGCGTTTGCTACTCCATCCTCATTATGAACATCTGCGTCTGGCTCATTGACAAGGCCACCCTGCCCAAGCGGTTTGGCGTCACGGCGGAGATGCGCAAGGCGGAGAAGGAGAAGGCAAAGGCCGCCAAGAAAGCTGCAAAGGAGGGCGCGGAAGCATGAGCACTGCGAAGAAAGAACCCGGATTGGCTATGCTGGTGATTGTTTTGGCCCTCATCTGTCTGGTGGTTGCGGCTTTGCTGGGCTTGGTCAACCAGGTTACGGCACCTGCCATCGCGGCCAACACAGAGAAGACCATCCAGGACTCCCTGAAGGTGGTCCTTCCCGCGGATAGCTATGAAAAAGTAGAGTATGATGGCGGGGATATTACCCTGGATACTGGCACGGTGGTTCCCGTCCTGGCCGTCTATCAGGCCGGTGAAGAGGGCTATGTGGTGGAGACCAACTCCCCCAATGGCTTTGGCGGCGCCATTGACATGATGGCGGGCATCAATTCCGCCGGCGAGGTAACCGGTCTGGCGATCATCACCCACGCGGAGACGTCGGGCTTGGGCTCCAAGGCGACGGACCCCGAGTGGCAGGCACAGTTTGCAGGCGCCACGGACATTGTGAGTGTCACCAAGGATGGCGGTACCATTGAGGCCATCACTGGTTCGACCATTACCTCCCGCGCAGTTTGCGACGGCGTCAACGCCGCCCGTGCTGTTGTGGAAGCACTGGGTTAAGGAGGGACCGAGACAATGAATGTAAAGAAACAATTTTTTGACGGCCTCATTAACCAGAACCCGTCCCTGGTGCAGCTGCTGGGCATGTGCCCCCTGCTGGCCATCACCACTTCGATGTTCAACGGTCTGGGTATGGGCTTGGCCGTTACCATCATTTTGACTTGTTCCAATGTGGTTATCTCCGCCCTGCGGAAGATCATCCCCAACAAGGTCCGTATTGCCTGCTACATCGTGGTGATCGCCGGCTTCGTGACCATGGTTGACCTGCTGCTCAAGGGATTTGTCCCCGCGTTGTCCGAGAGCCTGGGCCTGTTCATCCCCCTGATCGTGGTGAACTGCATCATCCTGGGCCGTGCGGAGGGCTTTGCTTCCAAGAACAGCATTGGGGCCTCCGCTCTGGACGGCATTTTCCAGGGCTTTGGCAACATGATCTCCCTGACCATCATGAGTATCATCCGTGAGTTCCTGGGCGCCGGAACCTTTGGTGGCGGTATCCTCAACGGCGGCGCAGGCTATCAGATCCTTCCTGAGGATGTGGTGGCACTGGGTATGATCCTCCCTGTGGGCGGCTTCCTGACCCTGGGTGTGGTCATTGCTACCGTGCAGTACTTTATGAGCAAGCCCAAGAAGAATAAGGAGGTGGCGAAGTAATGGAAAGTATCACCAGCCTGCTTTCAATCGCCTTGGGCGCGGTTTTGGTTAACAACTTCGTCCTGTCCCAGTTCCTGGGCATCTGCCCCTTTATGGGCGTGTCCAAGAAGGTTGAAACCGCTCTGGGCATGGGCATGGCAGTTATCTTCGTAATGGGTGTGGCCTCCGCTGTGAACTGGCCCATCAACGAGTTTTTGAACAGCAAGGGTCTGGGCTTTATGCAGACCGTGACCTTTATCTTGGTCATCGCCTCTCTGGTGCAGTTTGTGGAAATGTTCCTGCAAAAGGCAATGCCCTCCTTGTATGAGGCCCTGGGCGTGTACCTGCCTTTGATTACCACCAACTGTGCCGTGCTGGGTGTGACCTTGCAGAACGCGCAAAAGTCCTATAACTTTGGTGAGAGCCTGACCTATGGTATTACCGGCGGCGTTGGTTTCCTGCTTGCCATTGTTCTGTTTGCCAGTGTGCGTGAGCGCATGGAGTTTGCCAAGTGTCCCAAGTGTTTTGAAGGCTTCCCCATCGCTCTGGTGGCGGCCAGCTTGATCTCTCTGGCCTTCATGGGCTTCTCTGGCCTGAAAGTTTGGTAAGGGAGGCGAAGAGAGAATTATGAGTACTACCATTTTAGCCCCTATCGTATTATGCGTGCTGGGTATTATCTTTGGTATTATCCTGGCGGTTGCCTCCAAGGTCTTCGCCGTGGAGAAGGACCCCCGTGAGGAGGCCATTACAGAGTGTCTCCCCGGCGCCAACTGCGGCGGCTGCGGCTATCCCGGCTGCGGAGGCTATGCGAACGCTGTGGTGAAAGGGCTGGCTCCTGTGGATGCCTGTTCCCCCGGCGGCGCGGAAGTGGCCAAAAAGATCGGCGCCATCATGGGCGTGGAGGTGGAAGAGGGCGCGCGCAAGATTGCCCAGGTGATGTGCACCGGCGGCGGCCATGACAAGACCCGCTATGATTATGTGGGCCTGGAAAGCTGTCTGGCGATCTCCCGGGTGTCCTCCGGCCCGCTGCAGTGTTCCTATGGCTGCCTGGGCGGCGGAGACTGCGTGGAGGCCTGTAAGTTTGATGCCATCCATATTGTGGACAATGTGGCGAAGGTAGATTTCGACAAATGTGTCGCCTGCGGCGCCTGCGTGGATGCCTGCCCCCGGAACATTATCCGCATTGTGCCCCTCAACGCCAAGAAGTATACGGAGGTCCCCTGTGCCTCCCACGACAAGGGCCCTGTGGTCCGCCAGGCCTGCGACAACGGCTGTATTGGCTGTAAGATCTGCGTGAAGGCCTGCCCCAAGGAGGGCGCCATTGTGGTGGAGAACTTCCTGGCCAAGATCAACTATGACATCTGCATCGGCTGCGGCATGTGCTCCCGCGCCTGCCCCCGTCAGCTGATCACTGTGGACGGTGTTGTTCTGCCCCCGAAACCCAAGAAGCCCGCGGCACCCAAGCCCGCAGCGGCCCCCGCTGGAGAGGCCAAGGTGGAAGCGCCCAAGGCAGAGGCGGCCCCCAAAGCGGAAGCCCCTAAGGCGGACGCGGCCCCTGCTGCGGAAGCACCGAAGACAGAGGAGCCTCCCAAGGCGGAGTAAGGTGCTTGCGCAGTGTTGCGTGGAAGAAAAACGGAAAAACCCCGGGATGGAATCACTTCCATCCCGGGGTTTTCTGATTTGTTCGGATCACATGCGGTGGGTGTCAGGGAATCAGAAGCCGTTCTTCTGCTTGGACATCTCATAGGAAGCGCATTCCGTGCAGGCGCATTCCTTGGTGGTGGGGCCGCAGCAGCCCACCTGGATCGAGGACAGGGAACAGACGCTCTTGGCGCTGTTGTGGTGGGTGCAGCTGGAGACGGAGCATTTGATGCTGTTGTTGGCGTTCATGTTATTCATGGGATAACCCTCCTTTTTGAAGTCTGAGGATAGTATGTGCGAAAGAAAGCGGGGTTATACGTTGGGACCTTCCCGCCATTTTTCGCATAAGATGGATGGGAGGTGAGAGAACATGGATTTGCGGAACAACCAAATTACCGTCCGGGAGCTTCTGGCGGACCCCAAAGCCCGGCAGGTACTGGCCCGCCAGTTTCCCCAGGTCATTAACCGGCCCATTGTGGCAAAATCCGGTTCCATGACCCTGGACAAGGCGATGAAATTGGGGGCGGCCTACGTACCCAAAAGAGTCATTCAGGAGACCCTGGAGGAGCTCAGGCGGCTGTAACAGGAACGGGCCGGGAAAGCCCGGCCCTTACATAGATTCCTGTCCGGGGGAGACAGGACGGTCTCGCCGGTACCACAGCAGGCAATCTGTGCTCCCGGTTCGATGGAGAAGAAAGAGGGAGAGAAGGCCGTCCGCGGCGAACAGAAGAAAAAGAATTTGAGTCAGCCCAAGGGGTATCCGGGCCAGAAGAGGGGAGAACAGCGGCTGCAGCCCATAGACGGTCAACAGGGACAATGCCCCCCAGAAAAGCGTGTATAGGGGGCAGATCCGCCCAGAGAGATTGCCCGGCTGCTGGTCGTATTCCCAGAAACGGACCCCCACGCCCTTTTCGTAAAAAACGGCCACGACATATTCCACCAGTGTGGCCACCAGGGCGCCGGCCAAAAAGACCAGGAGAGGGCGGCGCAGCAGAAGCGCTGGCAGAGACAGCACCGCCAGAGCGCCCAGGCCGTAGACGGGGCAGAGAGGGAGAAACAGGAGACATTTGCGGTCCTGCTTGGGATGATGGCAGAGGCGGGTATACGCCACCTCAATCAAAAATCCCAAAAAGCTGTAAAGGAAGAAAGTGGAAAAGAACTGGTCCATAGCAACACCTCCTTTCTATCATGTCCTCCGCGCGGGTGGTTATCCCAAGGAAAAAAGAAAATTTTCCGAATCTACCTGAAAAAAGTGTTGACAAAACGCTTAAAATATGGTAGCCTATACAAGCTAACGGTTCCGGAATACGTACTTATGCGGGTGTAGTTCAATGGTAGAATCCCAGCCTTCCAAGCTGGTCGCGTGGGTTCGATTCCCATCACCCGCTCCATCTGCAAAGCTGACAGCGATAGGGTGTCGGCTTTGCAGATGGAACGATACGGGAACGGTGGAAGGAAGGGCCGTCAGGCTTTTCCGGGGGCAGCTTGTTATATGCGCCTGTAGCTCAGCTGGATAGAGCAACTGCCTTCTAAGCAGTGGGTCAGGGGTTCGAGTCCCTTCAGGCGTGCCATGTTTCCCTGTTACTGCTTAGGAAGCGATTTGGTGGGTGTAGCTCAGTTGGTTAGAGCACCGGATTGTGGTTCCGGGTGTCGAGGGTTCGAGTCCCTTTACCCACCCCACAAAAAGAGAGGGATGGGATTTGGCCCCAGCCCTCTCTTCCCAATAGGGGTGTAGCCAAGCGGTAAGGCAAGGGACTTTGACTCCCTCATTCGCTGGTTCGAGTCCAGCCATCCCTGCCAGATTTTTACCGCTTCGGTGGTTTGGAATAGAATATGCTTCGTTAGCTCAGTTGGCAGAGCACCTGCCTTTTAAGCAGGGTGTCCGGGGTTCGAATCCCCGACGGGTCACCAAGAAAACCCTTGAACCTTAAAGGTTCGAGGGTTTTTTAGTTTTATTTTCTTTCTATTTGTTAGTAACTTGATAATAACATCCCGTGTTTTCAACAGCTTGCAAAATATCATCCATATCTACGGTGGTTTAATTCTTTCTTGAGCGTTATTCGCATTGGTTCCGATCACGATAGTTAGAATCAGAAATGCCACCATGACCGGAAATATCCACTTCAAAAACGCCTGGAATGTTTTGCCATTTCAGACGTTTTTTTGTTGCACTTTTTGAAAAAACACGTCTTAAATAGGGAAGGTCCTTTGCAAGGAGCCGTTTCCTGGTGTAAAATTAAAAAAGGGAGTTTTGGAAGACTGTCCCTTGAATGAAAACAAAGGAGGAACAAGAGCATGTTAAAACGAGGATTCGCCTTTGCCCTGGCGCTGGTGATGCTGGTGTCGGTGGCCAGTGCCGTGGAGGCAGTGACGCCGGATGGGGACACGTATGAGGTCTCGGCCTGGGCACAGAAGGATGTGGCGGAAGCATGGAACGTGGGCTTGTATAAAGGGGGGGGATATGAGAACTATCGTATGCCTGCTGACAGGTCCTTGCTTGGACAGGTTGCGTCCCGGCTGGTGGCGCTGGCCTTCGGCGGGGACTATGATGCCTATACCGGGTATCGGGGGCTGCAGAGACAGATCAAGGATCAACCGTGGGGCAGCACGGTGGCGGAGGAATTGGGGCTGCTTCAGGGCCGTGAGGATGGAGACATGGACTACGACGCCGTCATTACCCGGCAGGAGGCTGCTGTGGTTTTGGCGCGGGCCTATCGGCTGTATTGCGATGAGGTCCATGATGACGCGGAGCCACTGTCCTATGCCGACAGCGGGATGATTGCGGACTGGGCAGAAGCCGACGTACAGCTTATGACCCACCTGGGCGTTATGAATGGTGTGGGGGAGAACAAGTTTAACCCCCAAGGCACGTGTACGATCGAGCAGTGCCTGGTTACAGTAGTTCGTCTGTATGAAAACACCTGTAAGGGCAAGCCTGTGGTCGAGAATGATTTCTTTGATCTGACCCCGCGGCAGGCTGCGATCTCCCAGGCCTATCGGCCGGTGCTCTATTGTGGCTCTGCGGAAAACGACAAGACCTTTGCAGTCGTTTACAATACATCGGGAGCATATATAGGTCCTACTCGCATGAAAGTCGTCGTAGTGGATGCCGCTGGGACATGCGCAGAATATCGGACTGTCATCAAAGAGTCTCATAACATCTTTTGGGGGGCCGGTGAGAATGGGCAGTCTGATGCTGCTGTCGACAAGATTTGGTTGTCGGAAGATGGCAGCAAGGTTTACTATCAGAGTACGCTGGAAGAAGATGTCTATCCCTATTATCCCGACGGGACCTATGGTGAGCTGTTGTTCGCCAAAGGGGTCTACACTGTGACGCTGGATGTGGCAAGCGGGAAACAGACCTATACGCGGGAGGACTTGCGCTAAATTTTCCTTCAGAGACCTGTTTTACAGGTCTCTGAATTATTTTTGGAAATGTTCGGAAAACACGTTTATTTTTGGGGAGGAATGGTATCTTTTTCAATCATCTAAGAAATAGAGGCCTCAATAATCTCTTAGAAATTCTTTAAGATTGGAACGGAAAAAACAATATGCCGATTGGAACTTACACTATGCTGAAGGGAACCAAGCCCGCTTTTGAAGAGAAGAGCAGCGCCAACTACTATGCCTATGGGCCCAGCGGCTCTGTGGCTACCTACAAGAAGATCTCCGGTCTGATCACGCTCCCGGATAAGGTTCGTCTGGTAGGCACCGGCAAGGGCCGGAACGCGTTTATCTCTCTTGGCGTTACTGCCAAGGGCGGCAAGAGAGGCATCGATATTGGCCTGAGAAACCGCGGACTGGGTTGCCAGAATGAGGAGTTGGATATTAACATTCCCTCCAAGGATACCGGCTATGGTTGGCATCCGTATTGCATCGAGTTGGATAAGACGATCGATGCTGGCTATTACTTTGATGGCCAGAAAAATATTCATAAGACGGATCAGGTCAGTCGAAATGATGCCTATTTTGCGCCTAACAATGCAAAACAGGCACGCTTTGAAATTGTGCCGAACACCAACGGGAGAAGTGTTCACTTCACTGTGACCTGGCTGGATGCAAACGGCACCCAAGTTGGCACTGTGTTCGACAGAGTAATCGATCTGGAGGGGACCTATCAGTGGGACAACTTCTGCCGCTTTGCCTCCTTGGTGACCCCGGAGAGAACGGCCACCATGACAGACAGCACCTACGTGGTAAACGGTGGGTTTGCGACCCTGAAGATCGGCAGCGCCAACTGGGGTATCACCACGTCCCAGGTCCCCCTGGCCTGGATCATGAACGAACCCAAGTGCAAGCTGAACAGCAAGTGGGCGGTGGGGGAGTCGTTCACCATCGACCATTGGGCATAAGCCAGCAACGCTGCCATTGATGCACCGAACAAAGGAGAGCCGCGAACCATCTCGCGGCTCTCCTTCCAAAAAGATTCGCAGGAAAAGGAAAATGCGTAAGTCCTTTGTTTGGACTTACGCATTTACGCCATGTAACACTTTTCTTTTAGCACAGAGAACGGAAAAAAGTCAAGGGAACAGACAAGGCTCAGCGCGTAACCCCCATGGTCTTTTTGGCGCGAACGAGAAACCGGCGGGCGGCGGGGGAGAGACTGTCCAGATCGGGCAGGGAGGCGCCCAGCTGCCGGTGGGCCCGGGGAACCAAGGGGCGGACGGTGACGCCCGGGTGGTCCTCATGGAGGTAGAGAGCGGGCATCACCGAGACGCCCAGCTCCAGCCGGACCATGGCCAGGATGGCCAGTTCATCCTTGGAGGTCCAACGGACGTTGGGGTGAACGCCCGCCTCCTGGATCACCCGGGAGATGTCGTAGTCATAGGCCCGGTCTTCCAGGATGAAGGGTTCGCTGGCCAGCTGGGCCAGGGAGAGCTCCTCACAGCCCGCCAGAGGGTGCCCGTCGGGGACCACCGCCCAGATTTCATCCTCCAGGAAGGGAATCCAGTGATTCTGGCTGTTCTCATGGTAGCTGCAAAAGGCCAGGTCCACCGAGCCCTCCCGCAGCCATTCATCCAGCTCCTCCTGCCCGCTCTCCCGGATGGAGACGGTGATGCCGGGGTAATGCTGGGCGAAGTCCCGGAGGATTTCCGGCAGCCAGAAACGGGAGATGGAGGGAAAGGTGGCCAGGGAGACGGTGCCCACGGCCAGGCCGCGGATATCGGCGGCCTCCTGCTCCAGCTGGCGGCTCTTTCGGTCCAGGTCCCGCAGCAGAGGGAGAATCCGCTGGCAGTCCTCGGTGGGACGGACGCCGGTACGGGAGCGGACCAGAAGGGGAAAACCCAGCTCTGTCTCCAGGGTCTTGATGACATAACTGAGTCCGGACTGGGTGTACCCCAGCTGTTCCGCCGCCCGTGTCAGGTTGCCCAGGTCAATGGCGGTGAGCAGGGCCACGCATTTGTTTTGGTCCATGGTGCCTCCTTTCCAGGCAGAGACAGGGGGGAACCATTTGGTTCCATTGGAAAATCCAATGATAAAGGTGGGTTTTCCTTGTTTTACAAAGGGAAGTGGGTTTAGTATAATGCAATTAGAAAGAGAAAGCAAGCAGACCGGCCGGAGAAACTTTCCTTTCTGATCGCTGCAAGCCTTTCATGGACCCAAGAAAGGAGCATTCCAATGAAAAGCAGAACGTCTCATTTGATCCACCTGTTGGTTTGGCTGCTGGTTCTCACGGCCTATGTGGTTGTGCTGAACGGTCTGCCCCAGGCTCCCGGTCTTCTGCTCACCATCCCTGCGGGGTTGGGTGGGATTGCCGCGGCCCAGGAGTGGTCGGATTATCTGACCATGAAGAAACACGCGGCCTGAGTGTGCCTACCATCTCTCTTTTTCAATATTCGCTCGAAGCAAATGGGCTCGCCTTGGAACACCCCCTCTGTTCCCCGGCGGGCCCGTGCTCGTTTGGGGAGACGGCGGACCGCCCTGCGGAGTCTCAGACTCCGCAGGGCGGTCCGCTTCAATGGCCCCGGTGTTTTTCCCGGTGTTTCTCCCGGCGCAGGGCGGCCCGGCGGTGCTGGGCCTGGGTTCGCTTTTGACGGGCGGTCTCCTTCCGGGTCTGGACCCGCTGGGCGTGCTGCAGCTGCAGGGCCTGCTGGGCTTTGGTGCCGATGGCAGGGGTCTGGAGCTGTTTTCGGATCTCCCGCTGGAGCCGTTTGGGGTTGATCCGCGCCCGGGGCACGGTGCCGGCGGGAAGAGGCGGGGAGAACGTCAGGTCTTTCCAATGCTGCTGGAGAAAGGCATAGACCTCATAATCCTTGGGCTCTGCCCCAAAGGGAATCTTGCAGACCTGGTACAGGCCTTCCTCTTCCCGTTCGTAAAGCCCCACCCAGAAGGGAGCCTCGAAGGAGATGGTGAGGGTGGAAACTGCCGGTTTCATTTGGGTTCCTCCTTTTTGGGTTCCTATGGGGAAGGGACAACCAAGGAGGCAGGTCACTGACGGTCGAGCCGCTTCCGGACTACCAACCGGAACGTGTTTTTATCCCCACACAGGGATCATAGCAGGATTTCCACGCCGGTGCAAGCCCTTGGCGCACGTCGGGGACAGGGGGCTTCAGAGGCAGCGGAGAAAGAGACGGAAAAAAACGGCGGGGTTTTGTGGAAAAGAGAGGCTTGACGGCGCCGGAGGGAAGTGCTATGATACAGACAAGTTAAAAATTCCAAACCAGTGAATAAGAGTAGTACCTCTTTCTTTTGCCCTTCAGAGAGCTGCGGATGGTGAGAGCGCGGCGGGACGGGGAGGAGGGAATGGACTTATGAGGGCGGAGCGAACCCCCGGCAATGGGGTAGTAGTGGCCGACGGGGACCGCACCCGTTATCCGGGCGGCACGTATGATGGTACGTGAAAAGAGCGGGCGCAATGCGTCAATTTGGGTGGTACCGCAGGAATTCAGTCTTGTCCCATTTCGTTAGAACAAACGAATGGAACAGGGCTTTTTTTGTTGTCCCATGATTTGACAAAGAGACCCTCACCACCATCGAACTCAAATCAAAAGGAGAAGATCAACATGAAAAACCTGAAAAAACTGCTCTGCGGAGCCCTGTCCCTGACCATGATTCTGGCACTGGCCGCCTGTGGCAGTTCCTCTGGCGGAGACCACGACGACACAGGCGCGTCTGGCGGAGACGTCCCCATCATCGGCATCAGCCAGTACGGACAGCATGGGTCCCTGGACAACTGCCGGGAAGGTTTCCTCTTGGGCCTGGAGAAGGCCGGACTGAAAGAGGGGAAGGACTATCAGATTGACTACCAGAACGCCAGCTTTGACGACAACATGGCCATTCAGATTGCCCAGGCCTTCTCTGCGGAGGACGCGGCCCTGATGGTGGGCATTGCCACCCCCTCCGCCACCGCCTGCTATGCCGCGGCGGAAGACAAGGACATTCCCGTGGTCTTCACCGCCATCACCGACCCTGTGGGGGCGAAGCTGGACAGCGGCAATATCACCGGCACCTCTGACGTGCTCCCGGTGGAGGGACAGCTGGAGCTCATCCGGGCACTCCAGCCGGAGGCCAAGACCATCGGCATTGTCTATACCACCAGCGAGGCCAACTCGGTGTATTCCGTCAAGGTCTATGAGGAGAAGGCGGCGGAGTATGGGTTTACCATTGCGTCTGTGGGGGTCACGGCCCAGTCTGAGGTCACCCAGGCGGTGGATACCCTGATTGCAAAAGGGGTGGACTGCTTCTCCAACCTCACCGACAACAATGTGGTGGGGGTGCTGGGCTCCATTCTGGAAAAGACCAATGAGGCGGGCATTCCTGTGTACGGCTCTGAAATTGAGCAGATGAAGCTGGGGTGTGTGGCCGGTGCCGGCCTGGACTATGTCCAGCTGGGCATCCAGACGGGAAAGATGGCGGCAAAAATTCTCACCGGAGAGGCCACCTGCCAGGACCTGCCCTATGAGGTGATTGAGAACTACTCCCTGTATGTCAACAGCAACGCCCTGGCCCAGATGGGCATCACCCTGCCGGATGACCTGGCCCAGGAGGCGGAAGAGGTGGGCGCGACCGCCTGAGTTTGAGGACCCCAACCAAAGGAGGAGGACCGTATGTCGGACTTGATTGTCTCCACGCTGACCCAGGGCCTGATCTATGCCCTGCTGTCTTACGGCGTGTATATTACCTATTCTGTGCTGGACTTTCCAGACCTGACGGTGGACAGCAGCTTCCCTCTGGGGGCGGCGGTGACGGCCATCCTCCTGCTGGGTGGGGTGGACCCCTGGCTCACCCTGCTGTGCGCGGCGGGAGCCGGCGCCCTGGCCGGGCTGTGCACGGGCCTGATCCACGTGCGTCTGGGGGTTCGGGACCTACTGGCCGGCATCATCACCATGACCGCGCTGTCCTCGGTGAACCTGCTCATTGCCGGTTCCAATGTGACTGTGGAGCGGGCGGTGGATACCATTTTTACCTCCGCGCCGGTGATGGCGCTGCTGGGAGACCTGACCTTGTCGGCCCGGAAGCTCATTGTGGCCCTGGTACTGGCGGTGGTGGTGAAGCTCTTGCTGGACCTCTACTTCCGCACCAAGTCCGGGCTGCTGCTCCGAGCGGTGGGGGACAATGGGACCCTGGTGACCACCCTGGCCCAGAATAAGGGCAACATGAAAGTGCTGGGCGTGGTCATTGCCAACGCCCTGGTGGCCCTCTGCGGCGGGGTTCTGTGCCAGGAGCAGCGCAGCTATTCCGCGGTCATGGGCATTGGGCAGGTGGTTTTTGGCTTGGCTACCGTCATCATTGGAATTTCTCTCATCCGCTTTTTCACCCGGTCCAAGGTCTCCCAGAGCCTGCAGAAGGTCAGGGGCCTGCGGTTCCTGGCCACCCCCCAGGGGACCACAGCGGTGCTGCTGGGGAGCATTCTATATAAGTTCTGCATTCAAATTGCCATCAACGCGGGCCTGCCGGCCAACATGCTGAAGTTTATCACCGCCGCCCTCTTCCTGTTGGTGCTGGTGATCGCGGGGCGCAAAGGGGAGGAGATCATCCATGCTTGAGCTGCGGGATATGACCAAAATCTACAATGCGGGAACGGTGACGGAGCTGACCCTGTTTGACCGGTTCAATCTCACGGTGGAGGACGGCCAGTTTGTCTCTATCGTGGGCAGCAATGGTTCTGGAAAGACCTCTCTGCTGAATATCCTCTGCGGGTCCATCCCACTGGACGGGGGAGACGTGCTGGTGAATGGAAAAAGCATCCGAAAGCAGAAGGATTTCCAGCGGTACGCCACCATTGGCCGAGTATATCAGAATCCCTCCCTGGGCACCTGTCCCAATTTGACCATGCTGGAGAACCTCTCCCTGGCGGACAACAAGGGGAAACGATTTGGCCTGGGGTTTGGGGTGAACAAGAAGCGGATTGACGCGTATCGGGCAGAACTGGCGGCCCTGGGGCTGGGCCTGGAGGATAAACTGGACGTGAAAATGGGGGCCCTCTCCGGCGGCCAGCGCCAGGCAGTGGCCCTGCTGATGGCCACCATGACCCCCCTGAACTTTCTAATCCTGGATGAACACACCGCGGCGCTGGACCCCAAGACCGCGGAGACCATTATGGAGCTCACCGGCAAAGTGGTCCGGGAGAAGGGTCTGACGGCCATGATGGTCACCCACAACCTTCGCTACGCGGTGGAGTACGGAGACCGCCTGCTGATGCTGGACCATGGGACCATTGTGCTGGATCGGGCGGGAAAGGAAAAGGAGGCTACCTCCACCGAGGAGCTGCTCCAGGTGTTTAACCGGTACAGCATCCTTTGACACAGAGGTCTCCACATGGAACCGACGAAAAAAGTACAGCCCTCCTTTCTGGAGGGCTGTACTTTTTGATAAAAACACGGCCCGGGTGACCCGGGCCGTGAATGAATGGAGTATTTATGCCAGCTTTGCCTTGGACAGCTCGGTGAGCGCGGTGAAGGCGGCCTTGTCGTTGACGGCCATCTCTGCCAGCATCTTCCGGTTGATCTCCACGCCGGCCAGCTTCAGGCCGTGCATGAAGTTGGAGTAATTCATGCCGTTCATTTTGCAGGCGGCACTGATCCGGGTGATCCACAGCTGGCGGAAGTTGCGCTTCTTCTGCTTGCGGCCCACATAGGCGTAGGTCAGGGACTTCATGACCTGCTCGTTGGCCATCTTGAAGTGCTTGGACTTGGCGCCCCAGTAGCCCTTTGCCATTTTCAGGATCTTATTTCTTCTCTTGCGCGTCATCATCGCGCCTTTCACTCTTGCCATGGTATGTTAGCCTCCTATGTCTTGTGGTAAAAAATTATTTATACAGGATCATGCGCTTGATGGCGGCCTCATTGGTTCTGTCCGCATAAGCGCCGGCGCGGAGGCCGCGTTTCCGTTTGGTGGTTTTCTTGTTCAGGATATGGCGTTTATTGGCGTGTGCGCGCTTGACCTTGCCGTTTTTGGTCAGGTTAAAACGCTTCTTGGCGCCGCTGTGGGTTTTAATTTTGATTTTAGGCATGGCGGAAAACTCCTTTGTAAGATTTTACTTTTTGGTCTCTTTGTTCTGCCGGCAGGACAGGAACATGGTCATGTGACGTCCATCCAGCTTGGGCTCCTTGTCCATGGTCGCCACCTCGGCGCAGTCGGCTGCGAATTTTTCCAGCAGACGCTTTCCGATGTCGGTATGGGCCATTTCCCGGCCACGGAAGCGAACAGCAACCTTGACCCGGTTGCCATCGGCCAGGAAGCGCTGGGCGTTGCGGACCTTGACATTGAAATCATTGACGTCGATTCCCGGGGACATACGCACTTCTTTGATCTCAACAATCCGCTGGTTTTTCTTTGCCTCCTTGTCCCGCTTGGTCTGCTCAAAGCGATACTTTCCGTAGTCCATGAGCTTGCAGACGGGGGGGACGGCGTTGGGAGAAATCTTCACCAGGTCCAGGTCGGCGTCGCCGGCCTTGGCCATGGCCTCGGCCAGGGGCATGATACCGAGCTGTTCACCCTGGGCGGAGATCAGGCGCACTTCCTTGTCGTGAATTTCCTCGTTGATTTGATGAGCCGTGTGAGCTATGATAGACGCACCTCCAATTCTGAAATAGGAACATAAAAAATGGATACCTTTCGAAAGGTATCCGCACGACAGGCAAACCAACGCCCCCTCCATGGGAGCGATGACGTTACCTTATAAACCTCTGTCGCCCAAGCGCAGAGGTGAGGCAGGCGGAACCTTCCTACTTTATTGTACAGAGGGTAGTATACCATTCTCAACGTGGAATGTCAACCGAAACTTGAGAGAACCTGGAGAAAAAGAAATCACCCGAAACCCAGGCAAAAAAGACGGTGGGATTCGGGCGGATTCGCGGGATTTTTACAGGCATTGTCTTATATCATCGAAAGGATGGGAAGAGGGTTCCCAGGGGTCTGGCCTCAGCCCTGGCGGCGTTGCAGGACCAGGCGGTCGGCGATCATGGCGATAAATTCCGAGTTGGTGGGCTTTCCCTTGGAGTTGCTGACGGTGAAGCCGAAGTATTTTTGCAGGGTGTCCAGGTCGCCCCGGTCCCAGGCCACCTCGATGGCGTGGCGGATGGCACGCTCCACCCGGGAGGCGGTGGTGCCGAATTTCCGGGCGACCTCGGGATACAGGACCTTGGTCACGGCGTTGATCACATCCATGTCCTCCACGGTCATGATGATGGCCTCACGCAGGTATTGGTATCCCTTGATGTGGGCGGGCACACCGATCTCGTGGATGATGGCGGTGACGTTGGCCTCCAAAGTCTGCCGGGCGGTGGCCGGGCCGGCGGGGTTCTCCCCGCCCTCGGACCAGTGCTGGGCGGCCAGCAGGCGGACCCGCTCCACCACTGAGGCAATGCGGCAGGGCTTCATCATGTAGTAGTCTCCGCCCCGGGCGGCCACCTGATCGGCCATGCAGCCCCGGGCAAAGCCGGATAGGATCAGGGTGCTCACCGGTTTGGACTTGACCGCGTCCAGCACGTCAAAGCCGTCCATCCGCCCCAGCACCAGGTCCATGACCAGGATATCTGGGGACCGGTCCTGCACCATCTGGATGGCCTCTTGGCCGTCGCTGGTCTGTCCTACCACTTCCAGGCCCTCCTCAGCCTGGAGCGCGTCGGCGAGGATGGTACGGAATTCCTCGCTGGTGTCAGCAATGAGAATGGTTTTCTTCGTTTCCATGCGTGTATGTCTCCCCCCGTGGGGAAGCGGCTGTGCCAGCTTCCCCAGATTTTTCAAATGATGTAAAGCGTTTCAACCGGACATCCATAATTTACCACAATGGGACAGAAAACTCAAGACAAAAATAGCAAAAACTGGAAAAACCGTCGCCGCAAGTTTCGACAAAAAACGACACCAATCCGCAAAAAAGTCCAGCAAGGCCTTGGATTCCAAAAAAACCAGAAAAAAACGAACCGCAGGAGAAAATTTGTCGGGAAAACCGGTTTACGAATTGTAGGGAAAATGATATGATGAAAAACGATATATTATTGCAATTCCTGCCCGCACTGTCCGGGCGGGGACACCCAGGAAAGGGGTTTTCCCAATGAAGAAACTGATGCTGGGCAATGCGGCGGTGGCCCGGGGACTCTATGAGGCCGGCTGCGGCCTGATTTCCAGTTATCCCGGCACCCCCAGCACGGAGATCACCGAGCAGGCGGCCCAATATGACGAGATTTACTGCGAGTGGGCCCCCAATGAAAAGGTGGCCATGGAGGTGGCCTTTGGCGCCGCGCTGGCAGGCAAGCGCAGTGCCTGTGTGATGAAGCATGTGGGGGTCAATGTGGCCGCCGACCCGCTGTTTACCATTGCCTATACCGGGGTCAACGCCGGCATGGTGATCTGTGTGGCCGATGATCCCGGCATGCATTCCTCCCAGAATGAGCAGGACTCCCGTCACTATGCGGTTTCGGCCAAGCTCCCCATGCTGGAGCCGGCGGACTCAGAGGAGGCGCGGGCATTTGCCAAACGGGCCTTCCAGCTTTCCGAGGAATATGACACCCCGGTGTTTCTCAAATTGTGTACCCGCATCGCCCATTCCCAGAGCATTGTGGAACTGGGAGAGCGGGAAGAAGTCCCGGCAAAACCCTATGAGAAGAACATTGCCAAGTACGTGATGGTCCCTGGCAACGCCCGTCCCCGGCATCCCATTGTGGAGGAGCGGACCCAGCGGCTGACCGCTTACGCGGAGACCACAGACCTGAACCGGGAGGAGCTGGGAACCGACCGTACCCTGGGCATCATCACTTCCTCCACCTGCTACCAATATGCCCGGGAGGTGTTTGGTCCCCATGCCTCGATCCTGAAGCTGGGCCTGGTCAACCCGCTGCCCCGGGAGAAAATCCTGGCGTTCGCGGCCAAGGTGGATCAGGTGCTGGTGTTAGAGGAGCTGGACCCGGTGATTGAGACCCACTGCCGCAACCTGGGCCTGACGGTGCTGGGAAAGGACCGGCTGCCCATGGTGGGGGAGTTTTCTCAGGGCCTGGTAGCACAAAAGATTCGGGATACGGCCCGACCCTGGATGGAGCTGGAGGAAAACATTCCCCCCCGGCCCCCGGTCCTCTGCGCGGGATGTCCCCACCGGGGACTCTTCTACACCCTGGCCAAACACAAGGTCACGGTGCTGGGGGACATCGGCTGCTATACCCTGGCGGCCTATGAGCCTCTTTATGCCATTGAAACCTGTGAGTGTATGGGGGCCTCGGTGAGCTCCATTCACGGCTTTAACAAGGCCCTGGGGCAGGACAGTGAGGGAAAGACCGTGGCTGTGCTGGGGGACTCCACGTTTATGCACTCCGGCATGACGGGACTGGCCAACATCGCCTATAATCAGAGCAACTCCACCGTCATCATTCTGGATAACTCCACCACCGGCATGACGGGGCACCAGCAGAACCCCACCACCGGGAAGAATCTCCGGGGGGACCCTGCCGGGAAGATTGACTTGGAGACCCTGTGCCGGGCCATGGGAATCCGCCGGGTGCGGGTGGTAGACCCCTACGACCTGAAGGCCACGGAGGAAGTGGTGACAGAGGAGCTGGCCGCGCCGGAACCCTCGGTGATCATCACCCGCCGCCCCTGCGTGCTGCTCAAGTCGGTGGAGAAGCATCCCCCCTACCAGGTGGAACCGGACAAGTGCAAGGGCTGCAAGATGTGCATGCGAATCGGATGTCCCGCCATCTCCTGGAAGGACAAGAAAGCGGTCATCGACCCCACCCAATGTGTGGGCTGCGGGGTGTGTGAGCAGCTGTGTAAATTTGACGCCTTTCTTCACTGCTGAGTTGGGGGAGAAGGGGCTGCTTGAAAAGATCATTGTGTGCTCCCAAGAGCAACCCGAACGGGAGCAGGACCCAGAGTGAGCCCTGCTCCTTTTTCCTGCCCATTTATTTTTGGGAATCCCAGGAAAACCTTGGGAATATAAGGAAAGTATAAACGAAAGCACGGCGGATGTAAAGAACAGAGAAAGAGAAAATCCCCAATCCTCTGCCGGGCAACATATTTTTCCGGCGGATTTGATACATTGAAACAATCAGGGAGGATCGTTCTGACCGGTCTTTTCCCATGGGAGGAATGGAGCATGGTAAGTCAGATCTTGGCCGTGATAATTTTTGTGGTCATGTTTGTGGAGATTGTCCGGGAGAAATTCCCCCGGTATTTGGTGACCCTGGTGGCGGGCGTGCTGACCCTGGTGGTGGTCTTTCTGCTGGCCATGCAGAGCCTCCCCGATGTGTGGAAGGCGCTGAGCCTGGAGAGCATGGCGGAGACCACCTTCTGGTACACTGGCCACATGACGGTCAATGAGATGAACACCGGCATCAACTGGAGCACCATTCTCTTCATCAGCGGGATGATGATTATGGTGGAGGGAATGAGCGAAGCGGGATTCTTTGACTGGCTGTGCCTGCGCCTGGCCAAGCTGGTCAACTATAAGCCTGTGCCGCTGATGATCTGCTTTATGATCCTGTCGGCGGTGCTGTCCATGTTCATTGACAGCATTACAGTGATTCTGTTTCTGGCGGTGGCCAGTGTCCGCTTGGCCCACTTGCTGAAGTTTGATCCCATTCCTCTGATTATCGCGGAGATTTTCACCGCCAACCTGGGCGGTGCGGCCACCATGAGCGGGGACCCGCCCAACATCATCATTGGCACGGCCCTGGGGCTGACCTTTGGGGATTTTCTCCGGAACACAGGGCTCATTGCCCTGCTGTGCATGGTGGTGATGGTGCCCTATTTCTATTTCTGCTTCCGCAGGCAGATTCAGAGCCGGGATGAGACGGCCCGCGCCGCGGCCATGTCGCTGGACCCCCGGGCGTCCATTTCCAGCCGGAAGGCCTTTGTTGTCAACGTGACCATTTTCCTGGTGACGGTGCTGCTGCTGGTGACCCATGCCAAGACGGGGCTGACCGTGGCCACGGTGGGCATTGTGGCGGCCATTCTGACCCTGCTGGCCAACCCTGCCCCGCTGCGGCTGCTCCGAAAGGTGGACTGGCAGACAGTGCTCTTTTTCCTGGGCCTGTTTTTGACGGTGAGCGGATTGGAGCAGACGGGGGTGCTGGAGGCCATGGCCAATGGCATTGCCGGGATCACAGGGGGCAACCTGTCGCTGATGATCGTGATTCTCATCTGGCTCTCCGCAGTGGCCTCGGCCTTTGTGGACAATATCCCCTTTGCGGCCACCATGGTGCCGGTGATCAGTTCCCTGTCGGCCACCATGGGGGTGGACCTGAATACCCTGGCCTGGACCCTTTCCATGGGCACGGATATCGGCGGCAGCGCCACCCCCATTGGGGCCTCGGCCAATGTGGCGGGCACCGCCATTGCCGCCCGGGAGGGCCACCCCATCAGCTGGGGCCGTTACTGTAAATATTCCGCGCCCGCCGCGGTGATTGTCGTTGCCATCAGCATGGCCGTCATCCTGCTGCGGTACTGAGATAGAGCGGGCAAATTCTTTGATTGGCATGGAAATGGGAGGGAGTCTATGCTCAGCCAAATTTTGGCTCTTATCATTGCGATTGTGTTGTTTTCTGCGCTCCTCCAGGGGAAATATCCCCGGTATCTTCTGACGCTGGCAGCCGGGGGCGCTATGGTTTTGGTGGTGTTGCTGGGGACGATGGGCAGCCCGGCTGCCGCCCTGGAAGCCCTGAGTGTGGATAGTTTTGTCAAGCCCCAATTTTGGTTCGCCCACGGCGGGGTCACTGAGTTTAACGTGGGGATCAACTGGAGTACCATCCTCTTTCTGGCCGGCATGATGATCATGGTGGAGGCGATGAGTGAGGCCGGCTTTTTCGACTGGGTCTGCCTACGCCTGGCCAAGGCGTTGGGGTTTCGCCCCATGCCTCTCATGCTGAGCTTTATGGTGCTGGCGGCGCTGCTGTCCATGTTTGTGGACAGCATTACCGTGGTTTTGTTCCTGGTGGTGGCCACTGCGCGCCTGGCGCATTTTCTCCGGTTTGACCCGGTGCCCATGATCATTGGGGAGATCTTTGCCGCCAACCTGGGTGGTGCGGCCACCATGAGCGGGGACCCGCCCAACATCATCATTGGGACCTCCCTGGGCCTGAGCTTCTGGGACTTTTTGCGGAACAACGGCGTGATCTGCCTGATCGGCCTGGTGCTGGTGCTGGTGTATTTTTATCTCTGCTTCCGCAGTAAGAGTAGGGGAGAGGCCGCCGTTGCGCCGGAGCTCTGGGAAATTGACCCCAACGATGCCATTCCCAGCCGGCGGAGATTTTTGGCGCGGGTCTCTATTTTCGGCGTGGTGATTTTACTCATCGCCACCCATACCTTGACAGGGCTCACCATGCCCACCATTGGGGTGCTGGCAGCGGCGGTGACGCTGGTGAGCACCAAGACGCCCCAAAACCTGGTCAGGCAGATGGACTGGAAGATTCTCGGCTTTATCATTGGCCTGTTCCTTACGGTGAGCGGGCTGGAGCAGACAGGGGTCTTGGATGGAATGGCCCAATTCTTGGCGGCGCTGGGAGGAGACCATGCGGACCAGATGGTTGTGGTTCTGATTTGGTTTACCGCCATTGTGTCCGCTTTTGTGGACAATATTCCCATGGCCACGGTGATGGTGCCGGTGCTCCTGTCCCTGGCGGAGACCTTGGGCATGGACCTGCATACCCTGACCTGGGCGGTGTCCAAAGGCACGGACATCGGCGGCATTGCCACGCCCATCGGGGCCTCGGCCAACGTCACAGGGGTGGCGCTGGCGGCCAAGGAGGGGCATCCCATCTCCTGGAAACGCTATTGCAAGTATGCCATGCCCGCTGCAGTTCTGGTGCTGGTGGTGAGCATGGTGCTGATCCTGGCCCTTCACTGACCGGCGGACAGGCGGGCGACCACCAGCTCGGGACGGTTGTTCAGGCGAATGGGCGCAATGCTGTTGCCCAGGCCCCGGCTGACAATGAGGCGGGTGGTGCCCTGAACATACACACCGGCGTCGTAGAAGGGAAACAGACCCTGGCTGGGGGCGATGACCCCGCCCAGAAGGGGAAGGCGCACCTGGCCCCCATGGGTGTGGCCGCTGAAGACCAGGTCCACGGCGTGAGCCGCGTAGACCCCCATCAGTTCCGGCCGGTGGGACAAGAGGATGGTGTAGGGGGCGGCCGCTGGCAGAAGGCGCCGCAGCTTGGCAGAGACCAGCTCCGCCGGGGAACCGGGAAGCCCCCGCTTCTTGTCGAAGCTGGGGTCGGCCAACCCCAGCAGGGTGATGGTTTCCCCGTCCCGGCACAGGGGGACGGACCGGTCTTCCAGGACGACCACGCCGGCGTCCTTCAGCCCGGATTTGAGGGCAGGATATTGAGGCAGCCTGGCCTCGTGGTTGCCCGGGACGAAGTAAGTGGGGGCAAGTTCGGCGGCCCGTGCGGCAAAGGCAAGGGCCCGGGGCAGGTTGGTGCGCCTGGAATCCACCAGGTCTCCGGTCAGCACAATGAGGTGGGGCTTGGCCTGGGAGAGGGCCTGCAGGAGGCGGCGGTTCTCTTTTCCGAAGGATGCGTTGTGCAGGTCTGAGACCTGGGCGATCCGCATGCCGTCGAAGGCAGGGGGGAGTCCGGGAAGGGAGAGGGGAATCTCGTGGATTAGGAGGGTGCGATTGCCCCATAGCACCCAGAGAAGCAGGGACAGTAGGAGCAGCGGGAGGAAAAACATGGTTGGAAGGAATCTCCTTTTTGGAAAGCGGTTTCTATGGGCTCATTGTATCATGTCCCGGGGCAGGGAGCAAGGCAACACCGGGGGTTGACGTGCCCGCCAAAATTTGCTACAATACCCCCGTTCACTGGAGGGTACGCCATTCAGGATCGTGATGGTAAGCTGGATAAGGTGACAGACTGAGAGGCCTGTTGCCCTGTCCGGCTTTTTTTGCGGCATGGGGCGGGGCCGAAGAGAAAAACCAACGAAGGAAGGGGAACAAAACGATGGATCTGCTGCGAGGAAATATAAAGCACACCTACTTCAAGTATTTGGGCGCGGCCTTTGGCAGTGCCATGCTGGCCTCGGTATATAGTCTGGTGGACATGGCGATGGTGGGGCAGTATCAGGGGCCGGACGGCGCAGCGGCGCTGGCTGTGGTGGCGCCGGTGTGGAACATCATTTACAGCTTGGGTTTGCTGACCGGCATTGGGGGTTCTGTACTGTCCAGTACGCACCGGGGGCAGGGGAAGCGCCGGCAGGCCAACCAGGCCTTTACTGTGGCGCTGGGCTTTACGGTGATTCTGGCGGCGGCCAGCTGGCTGGGCCTAATCTTCTTTGAGGTCCCCCTGCTGCGCTTCTTCGGCGGGGACGAGGCGCTGATCCCTCTGGCGCGGGATTATTTGTACCCGGTGAAGTTCTCGGTGCCCTTCTTCCTCTTTACCCAGATGCTGGCGGCCTTTCTCCGCAACGATGGGCGGCCGGCCCTGGCCACCGGCGCGGTCCTGTCCGGGGGCGTGTTCAACGTGCTGGGGGATTACTTTTTTGTCTTTGTCCTGGACTTGGGTATCATGGGGGCGGGCATTGCCACCTGCCTGGGGGCGGCAATTTCCTGCCTGGTGATGCTCACCCATTTCCTTTCTCCCAGGAATACCCTTCGGCTGGTGCCGGTCAAGGGATGGATCAGGCAGATGGGCCGGATTGGCGTGACAGGGTTTTCCGCGTTTTTTGCGGACATTGCCATGGGAATTCTCACCATCCTGTTCAACCGCCAGATCATGCACTTTCTGGGGACCGACGCCCTGGCGGTGTACGGAGTCCTGGTCAATGTGAGCACCCTGGTGCAGTGCTGCGCGTACAGTGTGGGACAGGCCTCTCAGCCCATTCTCTCCCTCAACTACGGGGCCCGGCAGACCAGACGGATTTTGGATGTCCTGCGGTATGCCTTGGGGACGGTGGCGGTCTTTGGGGTGCTGTGGGTGTTGGTGCTGGCCGCGTTTCCCACGGAGATTGTCCGGCTGTTCATGGCGCCGACCCCGGAGGTCCTGGAGGTAGCCCCGGGCATTTTGCGGACGTATGGGCTGTCCTTTTTGCTGCTGCCGTTCAATATCTTTTCTGCCTACTATTTCCAGTCTATTCTTCGGCCGGCCAGTGCCTTTGGAATCTCTGTCACCCGCGGCCTGGTGGTCAGCGGGGGTCTCATTCTCACCTTGCCGGCCCTTTGGGGCGGCTCGGCCATTTGGCTGGCGATGCCGCTGACCGAGCTGGTGGTGGCGCTGGCTGTGGCGGGGTTGATGGTCCGTTCCGTCCGGCAGCTCAAGGGGGAGCTTTGATGAAGAAAACGCGCCCGGAGGCGGTTCCTCCGGGCGCGTTGCGATGAAAAAGGGTGTCATTCCTCACAGGAGACCTCTGGGGAACGGGCACGGATTTCGTCCATGAGCGCGGTCAATCGATCCCCTTGCTGATGGAGAAGGGCCAGGTCCTCTGGACTCAGGTTGTGGGTGATAAAGAGCTCCTCCATTTTGTGGGTCAGCGCCAAGGTCTTCCGGGCAGTGTCCAGAAAGGTGCTGTAATTCCGGCTGCGCCGGGCGTTCTGGAAGGCCTGACGGTCCCGGGCGATGAACTGAAGAACCTCTTCCGTGCTGGCCAGGCGGCCCTGGACCATGGGATAGGGCCGGGCCCGCTGCAGGTAGCACCGGTTTTCATTGGTGATGGTGAAGATGTAGGTCAGGGTGAGCCCCTCCCCCAGGTCAAAATCCACCACATGCTGTTTGCCGCTGACCACCTTGATTCTGCTGGCGCCCAGCTGGGAGAGGGCGGTGTCGATGAAATCTCCGCTGAATGTAGATAAGCTCATACAAATCTCCTTCCCAAAATAGAGGCGGCCGTGGGGGCCGCCCCAGGTCAATCGGAACTGCTTAGGTAAACCGCAGGAGCAGGAACACGGTGCTGATGGCCACGGAGACCAGCATCAAGGGGAAGCCCACCTTAAAGTAACTGGCAAAGGTGATGGGGAACCCGTGGCGGTTGCTGATGCCCGAAAGGACCACATTGGCCGAGGCGCCGATGAGGGTGCCGTTGCCGCCCAGGCAAGCGCCCAGGGAGACCGCCCACCACAGGGGGGTGACATCCACGCCGCTGCTCTGCATGGTGAGGATCAGGGGAATCAGGGTGGCCACAAAGGGGATGTTGTCCAGGAACGAGGAGACAATGGCCGAGACCCAGAGGATCAGCAGAATGGTCAAGGTCATGTGGCCTTCGGTCAGGTCCATGAGGCCGTTGGCCAGGATCTGGATCACGCCCGTCTCCTGGAGGCCGCCCACCACGATGAACAGGCCGGTGAAGAAGAGAATGGTGGTCCATTCCACGCCGGCCACGATCTCCTCCACGTCCTGACGGCCGATGAGGAGCATCACCGCAGCGGCGGTGAGGGCGATGGTGCAGGACTCCAAGTGGAGCTGAGAGTGAAAGACGAATCCAAACACCACCAGGAGGATCATGACGACGCTTTTGATCAGCAGACTGCGGTCCTTAATGGCTTTGTTCTCATCCAGCTGCAGAATGGAGTCCATGGCCTCCGGCTCCACATGGAGCTTGCGCCCATAGATAAAATAAAAGCAGACAATGGTGGCGGCCAGCACAAAGAGCACGGCAACGCCGGTGTTGGTGATGAAATCCGTAAAGCTCAGCCCCGCGGCGCTGCCAATCATAATATTGGGGGGGTCGCCGATCAGGGTGGCGGTGCCGCCGATGTTGGAGGCCATGATCTGGGTCATGAAGAAGGGAATGGGGTTGATCCGCAGCATGCTGGTAATGGCCAGGGTCATGGGGCCGATGAGGAGCACTGTGGTCACATTGTCCAGGAAGGCGGACAAAACAGCGGTGATCAAAGCGAACAACACCATCAGCGGCCAGGGCCGGCCCTTGGCGATTTTCGCGGCCTTAATGGCAATGTATTCAAAGATGCCGGAGTTTTTGACCACGGCCACGAAAAGCATCATGCCGATCAGGACCCCCAGGGTGTTGAGGTCCACATAGGAAAAGCCGGATTCCACCGACAAAACCCCGGTGAGGATCAGCAGCAGGGCGCCGGCGACGGCGGCCACCGTTCGGTGGAGCTTCTCGGTCATAATGGCTGCCATGGTCACCAGAAAGATGACAATGGCAATGATTTGCGTTGATGTCATGGTCAATCACAATCCTTTCCAGAGAGAACAGGGGCACGCTGTGGGGATGCGGAGGGTTCGGGACAGGAAGACCCTGGAAGAGGATATCCGGCGTCCGATCCTCCGTTGGATTGAGACCGCAAGATGCCCAAATGATGTCTTATTATAAAACCCAATTTCTTAAATGGCAACTATTTTCTTATAGATTTTCCATATTCTGCAAAACATTTGTCGAATGCGGCAAGGCCGCGCCTGGCGGTGGAACGAAACGTGTCCGATAGGAGGCTGCCAGGGACAGATCGGGAGAGAGGGCAGCGGAGCCCCGCTTGGCGGCGTCATAGTGGGCCGAACCCGATTTCTCCGTACAAAATAACCGTGCCTTGCAAGCATTCAAAGCCTGCAAGGCACGGTTTATTGAAAACGTGATACCATCGTTTGAGGGAAACGTCAATCCTCCGAAAGCGCCTCAGACACCCGCGTCCGCGGCGGTGAGCGCCTGGGAGGTGTTGAAGCTGTATGTCCAGCCGTCGGTGGTGAGGACGATGGAGCCGCTCTTTCCCGTTCCGTAGACCGTGGCCCCCACATCGAAGAGGCGCTGTAAGGTTTCCCCGGCGGGATGATGGTAGGCGTTGTCCAGCCCATAGGAGATCACGGCATATTCCGGTTTGACCACCGACAGGAATTCCGCGCAGGAGGCGGTGTCGGAGCCGTGGTGGCTGACCTTTAGGACATCAATGTCCCCGAAGAGAGGGAGCAGCTTGGTCTCCACCTGCTGGGACATGTCGCCGGTGAAGAGAACCTGAACGTTGCCGCAGGTGAGCTGCGCCACGACGCTGCAGTCGTTGCTGTCCTCCCAGTCGTTGCCGGTCTCCAGGATGGACAGGGCGGCCAGAGAGCTGAGGGGGATGATCCGATCCTCCCCGTAGGAGATGGTGCAGCCCTCGGCCTGAACTGCGGCCCAATAATCTTTATAGGTGTCGGTGTCGGATTTGCGCCCGCTGTCGATGACCTCTCCCACCTCAAAGGCCTCCAGGACCGCGTCCAGTCCGCCGACGTGGTCTGCGTCGGGGTGGGTGGCGATGAGGTAGTCTAATTTGCCGTCTATGTAGGGTGTGAGATAGGAGACCACCTCGTCGCCGGCGCCGTTGTTCCCGCCGTCGATCAGGACCTCGGTTTCCCCACAGTCGATGAGGATGCAGTCCCCCTGGCCCACGTCCAAGAAGTGGACCCGGAGCAGGCTGCTGCCGGTTTTGATGACCACCAGGCGGTTGGCGTTGTCCCAGGTGACATAGGCGCCAAAAGCCTCCATCACCGGGCGGATGGGCAGATAGGTACGGGTGTCTACAATCTGCGCGGTGGTGTCCATTTCCATGCGCTTTCCGTTGACCAGCAGGTAGGGCGCGCCGATGGGAACCTCCACCCGGGTGCCGTCCTTCTCCGCCACGGCAGTGCGCGTCTCATTGTTCCAGTAGACGGCACAGCCAAAGCTCTCCATAGTCAGCCGGAAGGGCACCTGGGTCCGCCCGGCGCTGTCCAAAAAGGGGCGGCCATATCCATCGTCGTACAGGACCGATGTGCCGTCGATGGTCACACCGATTTCCCCGGCGGCCCCAGCGGGGAGAACCAGCAGGGACAAGACCAGGGCAAAGGAGAGGACCGCAGCCCCTATTTTCTTTCCCAAAATCATGGTACACCTCCAAAATTTCTTTTTTCAGTCTTAATATACCATGAAACCGGTGGACAGGTCAAGGATGTAACCCCGGCGGCGGAAGATTCCGCTGCCGGGGTTGGGTCAGGTGTTTTGGGCCTGGGCGGCCTGGTCCAGCATGTTCTGGGCCAGAATGCCATAGCCCCGGTCCGCATGGTCGATGAGCACGTGGGTGACGGCCCCCACCAGCTTGCCGTCCTGGAGGATGGGCGAGCCGGACATCCCCTGGACGATGCCGCCGGTCTTCTCCAAGAGCCTGGGGTCTGTGACCCGAAGCATCAGGTCCCGGGTGTCCGAGGTGTTGGAGTAGACTTTGAGAATTTCCACCGTGTACTCCTCCACCTCCGTGCCGGCCACATTGGCCAGGATGGTGGCCTGTCCGGTGTGAACCTCCTCCGCTGTGGCCACAGGCACAGGGGTGCCCGTGAACGTGCCGGGGTCCTGAAGGTGGCCGAACACGCCGCTCTCCGTGTTGGCGTATAAGGTGCCCAGGTCCTGGCTGGAGGAGAAGGCCCCCCGGAGTTCCCCGGGCCGGCCGTTCACCCCTTTGACCACCCCTGCCACGGAGGCGGGGGTAATGGCCCCGGACTGGAGCTTCATCAGCACCGCGGTGTCCACGTCGTTGATGCCGTGGCCCAGGGTGCCGAACAGGCCGGTCTCCGGGTCCACAAAGGTCAGGGTGCCGATGCCGGCCATGGAGTCCCGAATCCAAGCGCCCAGCTTGTAGGCGCCGTCGGTGCTGCACTGGGCGGCCCGGGTGGTCACCTCCTGGCTCTCCTCATCCCGAAGGACGGTCAGTTCCATTTCCTGGCCTTCCAGGTCCTGGAGTATGGTCTGGACCTCCTCAATGGAGCTGACCTGGGCGTCGTTGATGTGGGTGATGACGTCCCCCTCCTGGAGCCCGCAGGCCCGGGCGGGAGAGGCCAGTCCCTGGTCGGTGGTGATGTCGGACAACCCCACCACCAGGACGCCCTGGGCAAAGAGCTTAATGCCCACCGCCCGGCCCAGGGGGATCACCGAGCGGGGGGCGCTGTTCTGGGATTCCGCTGCCTGGGCACCTGGGACCAGCGCCACCGTCATAACCACGGCGGCGGCCAGCAGGAGCAGGGTGCGAAAGAACCATACCGCCACGCCCGACCCATGGCGTTCGTTGGTGTCCTGCAAGAAATCACCTCCCTCTTTCTCAAAACATAGCTGTCAGCAATGGTTTGCCCTGCGGTCCGCGGGCCGCAGCGCCCATACCGGCGCCGGACGGGCTGCCGGCGTACCAGAGGGGCGGGCCGCCGGAAAGACCGGCGGGGCAGGCGTCTTTCTGCGGCAGGACAGAAAGAAAAAAATGGTTGACAGGAAGCGCGAAAAAACGCGCAAGCTTACTATGGCCTGTTTTTTGAAAAAAAGAAGCGGCAAAGTTACACAGTGTTTCCTTGGAAGAGACTGCTTGCTTTTTCAAAGGGCCTTTGTTAAGATGAAAAAAGACCGGAAGGACCGGGAAAGGAGGTGAGATGCCTTGACCATTCAGTATAAAACCAAAGGGGTTTGCTCCCGGCAGATGAATGTAAAAATGGAAAACGGGGTCATCCAAAAAGTGGACATCCTGGGCGGCTGCGCCGGCAACAGCCAGGGCGTGGCCCGTCTGGTGGAGGGCATGCGGGCGGAGGACGCCATCGAGAAGATTGCGGGGATTCGCTGCGGCAACAAGGCCACGTCATGTCCCGACCAGCTGTCGAAGGCTTTGCAGATTGCCCTGGCGGAGGAGGCCAAACGAGCGGGGGCCTGACCTGCCCCGGCGTGCCGATAGGATACAAAATGATTTTTGAAGGAGGAAACCATCATGGCAAATCTGTATTTCCCCGGCTGCAAGGTCAAGGGGGACTTTCCTGCGGCCAGTGAAAAGCTGGCTGCGTACATCCAGAGCAAGCGGGTGGTGACCCCGGTGGGCTGCTGCCGGGTGGACCACGACAAGCTGACCCCGGCAGATACCGCCGTTGTGGTCTGCAACAACTGCGCCAATATCATTGCCGAGAGCGGCGATCCCGGGCAGATCGAGTTTGTCTGGGAGATCATTGACAACGATCCGGAGTTTCCCTTCCCCGATTACCACGGGGAGAAAATGACCATCCAGGACTGCTGGCTGGCCGTGGAGAAGCGCCACGTCCAGGACGCCATCCGATCCCTGATGCGCAAAATGAACATTGACGTGGTGGAACTGGCGGAAAACCACGAAAAGACCCGGTTCTGCGGGATGAATCTGGTGGCCCCCTGCAACCCCAGCAACGCCAAGCTGGCCCCCAAACGCTATGTGGAGGAGGGCGGCCACATGTTCCAGCCCATTCCCCCGGAGGAGCAGGCAGCTTACTTCCAGTCGTATTGTGCCCAGTTTACCACGGATCGAGTGGTCTGCTACTGCAAATCCTGCCGGGGCGGCTTGCTGAAGGGCGGGAAAAAGGCCCTGCACATTCTGGAACTGTTGTTCCCTGAAGAATGAGACTGCACAAGCTGCCTGGAAAGCGCCAAAAAAGCCTGGAAATTTTCCAGGCTTTTTTTGATGGAAATGCAAAGGATGGAGGGATTGCTTCCAAAGGGAAGGTTCCATAGAAGGCCTCACACCGTCAGCTGCCGCCGGCGTGCCAGGTTCAGGACCCCTTCCTGCCGTTTGGCCAGGTGCGGCAGGGTCTGCTCCAGCCCCAGGGCCACGGCGCGGATGGGGTCCTCGGCCAAGTGGGTCTCCATCCCGGTCCGGGCGGCCAGCAGGGTGTCCATGCCCTGGAGCAGGCTGCCGCCTCCGGTGAGGAGGATGCCGCTGACCGCCACATCGGCGGCCAGTTCCGGCGGCGTGCGCTCCAGGACTGCCTGGACGGCGGAGATGATGTTCTCCGCCACCGGTGTGAAGGCTTCCGCAGTCTCCTCCCCGGAGAGAAGGATCTCCCGGGGCAGCCCCGTGTTCAGGCACCGGCCCTTGACCGCCAGGGTTTCCTCTCCCGGCCCGTCCACCCGCCCGATGGCCTCCTTGACCTCTTCCGCGGTGCGGGCGCCGATGAGCAGGCTGTGCTTCTGGCGGATGTACTGCATGAGGGCCTCGTCAAACTGATCCCCGGCGGTGGAGAGGCAGGCGGAGGCCACCACGCCCCCCAGGGCGGTGACCGCCACGTCGGTGGTCCCGCCCCCGATGTCCACCACCATGTGGCCCTCGGGCTGGGTGATGTCCACCCCGGCCCCCAGGGCGGCGGCCAGAGGCTCCTCCATCAGGTAGACCCGCCGGGCGCCGGCCTGGAGGCCGGCCTCCACCACCGCCCGTTCCGCTACCTCGGAGATGCCGGAGGGGACGCAGACCAGCAGACGGGGCTTCAGCAGCCGCCCGGGGGCGGCCTTGTGGAGGAAGGCTCGGACCATGGCCTCGGCGATGGTGCAGTCGGAGATGATGCCCTCCCGCAGCGGCCGCACAGCCAGCAGGTCCCCCGGGGTCCGGCCCAGCATCTGCCGGGCGGCCTCCCCCACCTGGAGGACGGCGCCTGTGCGCCGGTCCACAGCCACCACCGAGGGCTCCTGGAGCAGGATGCCCCTGCCCCGTACGGCCACCAGCACGGAGGTGGTGCCCAAATCCATGGCGATATCCCGGGCAAAGCCCCCTTGTACTTGCTTGTCCATATCCACGCTCCCTTTCTTGCGGTTTGTCTCATGCCAAAAGTATAGCCCAAGCAGAGAGAGGCTTTCCCACGAAATATGGGAAAGCCTCTCGGGTTCTTCAAGGGTTTTTGGGCGGGGTACGGCAGAAGGCCGCGGCCACCACCTGCCGGGCGCCCGCCTGGCGCAGGGTGCGGGCCGCCTCATTCAGGGTGGCGCCGGTGGTGAGGATGTCGTCCAGGAGGAGAACCCGCTGCCCGGCCACCTGGGCCGGGTGGGGCGCTGTGTAGACCCCGGCCACGTTGGCCCGCCGCTGGCGGCCCTGGGTCAGGGAGGACTGGGGCGGGGTGTCCCTCGTTTTCTCCAGCAGGGGAACGGCTTGGGCGGCAAGGGCCCTGGCGGTCTCCTGGGCCAGCAGCTGCGCCTGGTCATAGCCCCGCCGGCGGAGGGTCTTCGGAGAGACGGGGACCCAGGTGATGAGGTCGTAGGTCCCCGGCAGGTAGGTTCGAACGGCCTGGGCCAGCACCGGGCCGTAGGCCTTGGCGTAGTCCCGCCGGCCGGAGAACTTGAACCGCCGCAAAGAGGCGCGCAGGGGCTCCCGGTACCACCCGGCGCAGACGCACCGGGCAAAGGCCTCTCCCGTCACCACGGCCTGGGCGCCTTCCAGCCAGACATCGCTCCCCAGGCAGTGGGGGCAGGGCGCGGAAACCACGGCCTCCACAGGGCGGTCACAGAAGGGACACCTGGGTGGGAAGAGCAGGTTCAGAAGAAATTGGGGCAGGGCCATGGTTCTCCTCCTTTTCCGGGCCGCCTCGGGCCAGACGGGCCCGCAGCCCGCTGTACCGCCGCTGCTGGCGGTCGTTGGCGGCCATGCGGGCCACCACTTGGTCGTCCCCCACCAGGATCAGCAGTTCCTTGGCCCGGGTCATGGCGGTGTAGAGAATCCCCCGAGTGAGCAGCATGGGGGCGGCCTCCACGGCGGAGAGAATGACTGCCCGGTACTCACTGCCCTGGGCCTTGTGAACGGTGACCGCGTAGGCCAGCTCCAGCTGGGTCATCATATCCGGGGGATAGGCGGCCCGGTGTCCGTCAAAGTCCACCGTGACCAGGCCGCTGGCGGGGTCGATGGACTCGATCCGGCCGATGTCTCCGTTGAAGATGCCCATGCCCACGCCGCCGGCGTGGTCTTCCCAGAGGATGTCGTAGTTGTTTTTCACCTGCATCACCCGGTCCCCCTCCCGGAAGAGCACGGTGCCGAAGGACTTTTCCTGTTTGTCAGGGGCGGGGGGATTGACCGCCTCCTGCAGGGCCCGGTTCAGGGCGGCGGTTCCCGCCGTGCCCTTGCGGGTGGGGGAAAGAACCTGAATTTGGTCCGGGGAAATCCCCATGTTCTGGGGCAGCCTGGTCTGGCAGAGGGAGACGATGGTCTCCACCGCCGCGGCCGGGTCCAGCCGGCGGAGGAAGAAGAAATCCCCGGCGGGATCGTTGACCAGCACGGGGCAGTCTCCCTGGTCCACCGCCCGTGCGCCGCGGATGATGGCCGAGGCGGCGGCCTGGCGGAAAATCTCCGTCAGGCGGAGGGTGGGCAGCCGCCGGGAGCGGAGCAGATCCGAGAGCAGATTGCCCGGCCCCACCGAGGGAAGCTGGTGGGGGTCCCCCACCAAAACCAGACGGCATCCGCCGGGCAGGGCGGCCAGCAGGGCCTGCATGAGGACAAGGTCCACCATGGAGGCCTCGTCCAAAATGACAGCGTCGGTGTCCAGAGGCTCCCGTTCGTTGTGGGCGAAGGTGAGTCCCCCCGTCTGGCTGTCGTACCGGGGCTCCAGGAGCCGGTGGATGGTGGAGGCCTCGGCGCCGCAGGTTTCGGAAAGCCGCTTGGCCGCCCGGCCGGTGGGGGCCGTGAGGGCGGTGCGCAGCTGCAAATGGTCGAACAGAGACAGAATGCCCCGGAGAGAGGTGGTTTTTCCGGTGCCCGGCCCGCCGGTGAGGAGCATCACCTGCCGCTGGGCGGCGGTTTTCACCGCCTCCACCTGCATGGGGGCGTAGGTGAGACCCTGTTCCCGCTGAATTCGGTCCAGGAGCGCGTCCAGGTCCTCTGGGGGGCAGAGCGGTTCCCCCTCCATCTCCAGCAAGGCGTTGGCCACATAGGTCTCGCAGTAGTGGAGCCTGGCCAGGTAGCAGGCATCCTGGCCGGCAATTTCCTCCCGAACGATGGTCCCGCGGTCCGTCAAGCCCTCCAAATGGTCCTCCAGCACGGAGGACTCCGTCCCCAGCAGCCGCTGGGCGGCGGTCAGAAGCTTGGCATAGGGGAGAAAAACATGGCCGTTGTCCAAGTTGTGAGAGAGGGTGTAGAGAAGCCCCGCCTCCAGGCGCAGAGGGTCGTCCGCCTCCAGTCCCAGCTCCCTGGCCAGCTTGTCCGCGGCGGGGAAGGGGGTGAAGAGGGGTTCCTCCGTGAGAAGGTAGGGGTTGGCCCGCAGGGCGGTGAGGGCCAGGTCTCCATACCGCCGGTACAGGGGCATGGCCAGGGAGAGGGAGAGCCCATGGGCGGAGAGAAAATCCAGCAGCCGCCGCATGGAAAGCTGCATACACAGGGACTGGTGGATGGTCTCCGCCCGTTTGGGGGAGATGCCCTTCACCTCGGTGAGCCGGCGGGGGGCCTCCTCGATCACCGTCAGCACATCCTCCCCAAAGGCATCCAGCAGCCGCCGGGCCATGGCGGCCCCCACCCCCTTCACCGCCCCGGAGGCCAGGTATTCCAGCAGGGCCTTTTCCCCCACAGGCATCCGCCGCTCCACGATCTCCGCCCGGAACTGCTCCCCGTAGGTGCTGTGACGGGTCCACTGTCCGTGAACGGACAGGCCCTCCCCCGGGCTGATGCCCGGCATGGTGCCCACCACGGTGACCTCTTCCCCTGCCTCCGGGGCCTCCAGGCGCAGAATGGTATAGCCGTTCTCCTCATTGCGGTAGATGACGGAGGAGACGGTGCCGTCCAGTAAAATCAGTTCAGAGGGAGAAGTATCCATGGTCGTCCTTCCTTTTCAGGATGAGGGTGGCCTCCTCTGCCGGGCAGAAGAGCAGGGAGGTGTCTTTGCGCTGGAGTGCCTGGACCAGGTCCTGTCCGGCGGGGGTCAGTCCCGCGTCCACAATGAGCAGGGTGAACTGGGAGAGTTTTTCCCCCTGCAGCCAGTGCAGGTGGCGCAGGGTTTGCTCCAGCCCGTCGCCGTCCCCCACGGCGGGGATCACGGCAAAGACGGGGACCGTGCCCTGCTGGGCGGGGGAGATCAGGCGGGTGAAAATGAGGCGGTTGAACCACAGCAGCAGCGCCGCGCACAGTAGGGCCATCAGGATTTCCACAAGCAACACCTCCAGCCCATTCTATGCCGGCGCGGGCGGATTGGGACCTGACTGCGGGCAGCCCGGGTGGAAAAGCCCCGCGGCTTACTTTAACAGCTTCTTCAAGTACCGGCCCGTGTAGGAGGCCTCACACTGGGCAACCTCCTCGGGGGTGCCGGTGCACACCACGTGGCCGCCACCGCTGCCCCCTTCCGGACCCAGGTCAATCACGTGGTCGGCCCACTTGATGACATCCAAATTGTGTTCGATGACCACCACGGTGTTGCCCCCCTCCACCAGACGGTCCAGGACCTCCAGCAGCTTGTGTACGTCGTAGGTGTGCAGGCCGGTGGTGGGCTCATCCAGGATATAGATGGTCTTTCCCGTGGAGCGCCGGGCCAGCTCTGTGGCCAGCTTCACCCGCTGGGCCTCGCCGCCGGACAGCGTGGTGGAGGACTGGCCGATTTTCAGGTAGCCGAGCCCCACCGAGGACAGGGTCTCCAGCTTCCGGCGGAGCTTGGGGAGGTTGGCGAAGAAGGCCAGTCCCTCATCCACGGTCATGTCCAGGACATCGTGGATGTTTTTTCCCTTGTACTTGACCTCCAGGGTCTCCCGGTTGTAGCGTTTTCCCTTGCAGACCTCGCAGGGAACGTAAATATCGGGGAGAAAGTGCATCTCGATTTTCAGCAGTCCATCCCCGGCGCAGGACTCGCACCGGCCGCCCTTCACATTGAAGGAGAAGCGACCGGGCCCATATCCCCGGGACTTGGCGTCGGGGGTGGAGGCGAAAAGCTCCCGGATGTCCCCGAACAGCCCTGTGTAGGTGGCCGGGTTGGACCGGGGCGTCCGGCCGATGGGAGACTGGTCGATGTCGATGACCTTGTCCAGAAATTCCTCCCCCTCCAGCGCCGTGTGCTTGCCTGGGCGGACCTTCATCCGGTTCAGGTCGGCCCCCAGCCGCTTGAAGAGAATCTCATTGACCAGAGAGGACTTCCCGGAACCGGACACACCGGTGACGCAGGTGAACGTCCCCAGGGGAAAGGTGACGTCCACGTGGTCCAGATTGTTCTCCGCAGCCCCCCGAATGGTGAGGCTGTGCCCGTTGCCGGTCCGGCGGCGGGAGGGGACCGGAATTTTTTTGGCGCCGGAGAGATACTGGCCGGTGATGGATGCCGGCACGGCCATGATCTCCTCTGCGGTGCCTGCGGCGATGACCTGGCCGCCGTGGACCCCGGCGGCAGGGCCGATATCCACAATGTAGTCCGCGGCCCGCATGGTGTCCTCGTCGTGCTCCACCACAATGAGGGTGTTGCCCAGGTCCCGCAGGCGCTTGAGGGTGTCCAGAAGCATGTCGTTGTCCCGCTGGTGCAGGCCGATGGAGGGCTCGTCCAGAATGTACAGCACCCCCATGAGGGAGGAGCCGATCTGGGTGGCCAGCCGGATCCGCTGGCTCTCGCCGCCGGACAGGGTGCCCGCCTGGCGGCTGAGGGTCAGATAGGACAGCCCCACGCTTTGCAGGAAGGTCAGGCGGGAGCGGATCTCCTTGAGGATCTGCTGGGCAATCTGGGCCTGGGTTTCCGTCAGGGTCAGATGATCCACAAAATCCAGGGCGTCGGTGACGGATTTGTGGCAGAATTCGTCGATATTCAGGTTCCCTACGGTCACCGCCAGGGCCTCCTTTTTCAGCCGGCGGCCCTGGCAGGTGGGGCAGGGGCACTCACTCATGCATTCCTCCAGCTCCTTCCGGGAGGCATCGGACTGGGTTTCTGTGAACCGCCGCTCCACGTTGTGTAAAATTCCCTCAAAGGCCTGGCTGAACGTGCCCTGTCCGTCGGCCCGGTGGTAGGTGAGCTTGAGCTTTTCCCCCCGGGTGCCATGGAGGATGACCTCCTGGGCCTCCGGGGAGAGGTCCTGGAAGGGGGTGGTGAGCTGGAAGCCGTATTGCTTGCCCAGGGCCTCAAAGTACATCCGGGCGATGGAATCCCCCTTCACATTCTGCCAGCCGGAGACGGCGATGGCGCCGTCCAGGATGGACAGGGCGGGGTTGGGGATGACCAGCTGGGGATCGGCTTTCATCTGGCTGCCCAGACCGGTGCAGGTGGGGCAGGCGCCGAAGGGACTGTTGAAGGAGAACATCCGGGGGGCCAGTTCCTCAATGGAGATGCCGCAGTCCTCGCAGGCGTAGTTTTGGGAGAAGGTGAGGTCCCTGTCCTCCTGTACCAGGTTGATGAGCAGAAGACCTCCCCCCAGGGAGGCGGCGGTCTCCACCGAGTCGGTGAGCCGGCGGAGGATGTCCGGCCGGATGACCAGACGGTCCACCACGATTTCAATGTTGTGCTTCTTGTTTTTCTCCAGAGAGATGTCCTCTGTGAGTTCATAGAGAGCCCCGTCCACCCGACAGCGTACATAGCCGGATTTCCGGGCGTTGTCCAAAACCTTGACGTGCTCCCCCTTTTTCCCCCGGACCACAGGGGCCAGCACCTGAATGCGGGTGCCCTCGGGCAGGGAGAGAATCTGGTCGATGATCTGGTCCACGGACTGCTGGCGAATCTCCTTGCCGCACTTGGGGCAGTGGGGGGTTCCCACCCGGGCCCACAGAAGACGGAGATAATCATAGATCTCCGTTACGGTGCCCACAGTGGACCGGGGATTTTTGCTGGTGGTCTTCTGGTCGATGGAGATGGCGGGGGAGAGGCCGTCGATGTAGTCCACGTCGGGCTTTTCCATCTGGCCCAGAAACATCCGGGCATAGGAGGAGAGGGATTCCACATACCGCCGCTGTCCCTCAGCGTAAATGGTGTCGAAGGCCAGAGAGGACTTCCCGGAACCGGACAGGCCGGTGATCACCACCAGCTTATCCCGGGGGATGGAGACATCAATATTTTTTAAGTTGTTGGCGCGGGCGCCTTTGACGTGAATGTGAGATTGCATGGGAGTATCTTCTTCCTTTTGTGTTATTGCTGGGTGAGGTCCGCCACCTGCCCGCCCACCAGGGCGATCAGATCGTCGGGGGCCACCTCCACCTGATACCCCACTTTTCCGGCGGAGCAGATCATGGTGTCCACCAAGATCACCTCTTCCGCGAAGTAGGTGGGAAAGGACTTGGACATCCCCACCGGCGAGCAGCCCCCGTGGACATAACCGGTGAGGGGGAGCAGCTGCTTTTGGGGGAGCATGGAGACCGATTTCACCCCGGCGGCCCGGGCGGCCTTTTTCAAATCCAGGGTCTCGGCCACGGGGATGACATACACGAAGTGTTCCCCCTTGGGGCCCTGGGCAACCAGGGTCTTGAATACCTGCTCCACAGGCTTGCCCAGCAGGCCGGCGGCGGTGACGCCGTCGGGGACCTTGCCCTTGGGCAGGGGAACCTCATAGGCGGTGCAGGGGATGCCCGCCGCCTCTAATATGCGGACCACGTTGGTTTTTTCTTCCTTATTTTTTGCCATGGGATCACCTCAGAATGTACACGGAGGCCAGAATGCACACCAGGCCCAGAACGACGCCCAGGGTCATTGGTTCCCCGAAAGCGGCGATGCCCACCAGGGAGGCCACCACGGGCTCCACGGAGGCCAGGATGGAGGCCTTTCCGCTGTCGCCCAGGTCGCTGAGCCCCTTGGTGTAGAGCAGATAGGGAATGACTGTCCCCACCACCATAAGCCCCAGGGAGAGGAGAATCCCCATGGGGGAGTGGAAGGTGGTGCTAAGGTCCCCGGGACTCGTCATGAATAGAGAGCCAATGCCGGCGATGAGAAAGGTATAGAAGGTGACGGTAAAGGGCTGGTAATGCTTCAGCGCAAACCGGCCGAAAATGGTGTAGGAGCTGTAAAACAGCCCGCTGCCAATGCCCAGAAGCAGGCCCTCAGGGGTCAGGGTCAGGGCACCGTTGAGGATGCCGGCCACAAAGCAGCAGCCCAGGAAGGCCAGCACCAGCGCGGCCAGTTTCCGCTTGGTGATCCGGTCCTTCCAGAGAAGGGCGGACAGGATCACCACGAAGGTAGGGGCGGTGTAGAGCAGGATCGCGGCCACCGCCAGGGAGGACACCTGCTGGCTGCGGAAGTAGCAGAGGGTAAAAAAGAGAATGCTGATGAGGCCGGAGCAGAGGAAAATGGGCAGATGGCGGAGGCGAATGCGAAAAATACTGCGGTCATAGACCAGAAAAATCAGGCCGAGAATGAGGCAGGCCCCCAGATTCCGCAGCATGACCACGGTCTCCGGGGCGATCCCCAGGGCGGACAAATGCCGGTTAAACAGCCCCAGGCACCCCCACAGGGAGCCGGCAATGAGAATACAGACCATGGCAAAATAACCGGACTTGGGAAGGGCGGCAGCGCCCGCCTGTTTCGTTTGCTTCATCGGGAAAGCTCCTTTCTGTCAATCCAAAATACCGGTACTTGCTGGGGACAAGCAGAGGGACCCGGCCAGCGAAGCGCCAGGAGATACAGGGTCAAAAGACAGCAGTGGTACTGCATGGACATAGAGAAGCCTCCTTCAGGGGTCAGCCGGTCTCGCTGGCCCCCCTCAATTCTATGATTTGATCCCGCAGAATGGCAGCGTACTCGAACTCCAGCCGGCGGCTGGCCTCCTTCATCTCCTGTTCCAACTGGGCGATGAGGCTGGCCTTCTCCTTGGGGGTGAGGGCCTTGGCCCCCTTTCCCTTCCTCTCCTTGCCGTCGGCGGCGTGGGAGATCTCGATCAGGTCCCGGACCGATTTGACAATGGTCTTGGGGACAATGCCGTGGGCCTGGTTGTAGGCGTTTTGAATTTCCCGCCGGCGCTGGGTCTCCTCCATGGCCGCGGCCATGGAGGGGGTCACCCGGTCGGCGTAGAGGATGACCAGGCCCTGGGCGTTTCGGGCCGCCCGGCCGATGGTCTGAATGAGGGAGGTCTCCGAGCGGAGAAAGCCCTCCTTGTCCGCATCCAGGATGGCCACCAGGGAGACCTCGGGCAGGTCCAGCCCCTCCCGGAGGAGGTTGATGCCCACCAGCACGTCAAAGGTGCCCAGGCGGAGGTCCCGGATGATCTCCATCCGCTCAATGGTGTCCACGTCATGGTGCATGTACCGCACCCGGATGCCTGCCCCCTGGAGATAGCTGGTGAGGTCCTCCGCCATCTTTTTGGTCAGGGTGGTCACCAGGACCCGTTCCTGCCGGGGGGTGCGGGCGTTGATTTCCCCGATCAGGTCGTCGATCTGGCCCTCCACAGGGCGGACCTGGACCACCGGGTCCAGCAGGCCGGTGGGGCGGATGACCTGCTCCACGATCTGGCCTGAGCGGCTGCGCTCATACTCCCCCGGAGTGGCGGAGACATAGATCACTTGATTGACCCGCTGGGAGAACTCCTCAAAGTTCAAAGGACGGTTGTCAAAGGCGCAGGGCAGCCGGAAGCCGTAGTCCACCAGGGTGGTTTTCCGGGCCCGATCCCCGGCGTACATGGCCCGCACCTGGGGGAGGGTCACGTGGCTCTCGTCGATGAACAGAAGAAAATCCTTGGGGAAGTAGTCCAGCAGGGTCATGGGAGGGGACCCGGCGGGCCGGCCGGCGATGACCCGGCTGTAATTCTCAATGCCGGAGCAGTAGCCCAGCTCCCGCATCATCTCAATGTCGTACAAGGTGCGCTGGGAGATGCGCTGGGCCTCCAGCAACTGGTCGTTGGCCTTGAAGAAGGCCACCCGTTCCTCCATCTCCCGGTAGATCTCCTGGATGGCGGCGGCCATTTTTTCCTTGGAGGCCACATAGTGGGAGGCCGGGTAGATGGCCACATGGTCCACCACCCGGGTGGGGGTGCCGGTGACCACGTTGATCTCGCTGATCCGGTCGATCTCGTCCCCGAAGAACTCCACCCGGATGGCCCGGTCGTTGGCGTAGACGGGGAAAATTTCCACCGTGTCCCCCCGGACCCGGAAGCGGTTGCGGTCGAAGGCCACGTCGTTGCGCTCATAGCGGATCTCCGTGAGCTTGTTCAGCAGCTGCTCCATGGGCCGCTCCTGGCCGGTGCGCAGGGAGATGACCATGTTGGCGTAGTCGATGGGGTCCCCCAAGCCGTAAATGCAGGAGACCGAGGCCACCACGATCACATCCCGCCGCTCAAAAAGGGCGGAGGTGGCGGAGTGGCGCAGGCGCTCAATCTCGTCGTTGATGGCGCTGTCCTTCTCAATGAAGGTGTCGGTGTGGGGGATATAGGCCTCTGGCTGGTAGTAGTCGTAGTAGGAGACAAAGTATTCCACCGCATTGTTGGGAAAGAACTCCTTGAACTCCGCGCACAGCTGCGCGGCCAGGGTTTTGTTGTGGGCCAGGACAAGGGTGGGACGCTGGACCTGCTCAATGACCTTAGCCATGGTAAAGGTTTTGCCGGAGCCGGTCACCCCCAAAAGGGTCTGTTCGTTCAATCCCAGCTCCACGCCCTGGGCCAGGCTGGCGATGGCCTGGGGCTGATCCCCGGAGGGGGTGTAGTCGCTGACGACCTGAAATTTAGGCATAGAAACCTCCCGTACAGTTGTTTTCAGATGGGGGTTAAAAGGAATTTAAGTGACGGCTGTCCTTCAGGGAGACCATGTCGTCATCGGTCATGATGACATGGTCATACAGTGTGATGCCCAGGGGCTGAAGGGCGTCCCGGATGTAGTGGGTGATAAAAATATCTTCCTGGGAGGGGGTGGCGATGCCGCTGGGATGGTTGTGGGCCAGCACCACGGCGGTGGCGCCCAAGGCCAGGGCCTCCGTGGCAATCTTCCGCAGACTGATCTCATTGGCGCTGGGGCTGCCCTCGCTGAGCAGCCGGACCCCCAGGAGCTTGAGCTTTCCGTCGAAGCAGGCCAGAAAGGACATCTCATTTCGGGCCCCAAAGAAGTAGGGGAGAAACAGGGTGCGAAGGCTGGCGCTGTCGGAGATGATCACGTCGGCGCTGGTTCGGGAGGCCAAGTACCGGGCGGCAACGGCGGGGATGAGTTTCAGGAGGACCACGGTGTTCTCCCCCACGCCGGGGACCTTGGCCAGGTCGGCGGGGGAGGCGTCCAGAACGCCGGACAGGGAGCCAAAGGCCTCCAGCAGGCGGTGGGCCAGGGGGTTGACGTCTCCCTGGAGGCGGGAGTAAAATAGGAGGAGCTCCAGCACCCGGGGCTCGGAGAAATGGCGGAGCCCGCCCTGCAAAAATTCCCGCTTCATTCGGTCCCGATGCCCCTCGTGCACACCCATGACAGGCCCCTTCCTTTCCGGATTTTGTACCTTTTATCATACCGCTTTTTTGCCCCTTCGACAAGGGAAAGATGACCGGAGAAGGGTGAAAATCGGGAGAAAGACGCTGACAAAGGGAGAAACTTATGGTATGATAGCCAGAAAGTGACGAAACTCCCCGGGGTTTCGCAAGTTTGCGTCTGCCATCAGAGGAGGAAACCCAATGCGTATGAGAAGAAAAAAGAATCTGGTGCCCCGGATGGAGCGGTGTGCCCAGTGGCTGATTTCGGACCCCCAGGCTCTGCGGGGCAACTGGCGCTCCCTGCTGCCCGGAGCCAAGGAGCTCCGGATCGAGCTGGGGTGCGGCAAGGGCCGCTTCACCTGCCAGACGGCCGCCGCCGCGCCGGAGGTCCTGTTTGTGGCGGTGGAGCGGGTGCCGGACGCCATGGTCATGGCCATGGAACGGGCCCGGGACATGGAGCTGCACAATGTCTTCTTTATTGACGCCGACGCGGCCAATCTGCCGGCGTTTTTTGCCCCGGATGAGGTGGACCTCATCTACATTAACTTCTGCGACCCCTGGCCCCCCAAGCGCCACGCCAAGCGGAGGCTGACCCACCGGGATTTCCTGCTGCGCTACCGGCAGGTGCTGCGGGCGGGGGGAGAAATTCACTTCAAGACGGACAACGTGGGGCTGTTTGCCTTTTCCGTGACGGAGTTTCCCTTGGGCGGTTTCTATCCAGAGCAGGTGACCCACGACCTCCATGCCCAGGGCATCCAGGGGATTATGACCGACTATGAGGAAAAATTCCACAACATGGGCACCAAGATCAACCGCTGTGTGGCGGTGAAAGGGGATCTTCCCCCCCAGCCTGTACCGGAGGTGAACACTCCGGAGGCGTGAGGGGAGAAGGCCAAAAAGGGACGAAAAACCCCACCGGTTCGAGAGAGTATCTCTGGCCGGTGGGGTTGCCTTTTGAGAGCGGGAGCAAAAAACCCTGGGAACGAAGAAACTTCGGCCCAGGGTATCCAAAAGAAAGGGGAAAGGGGACTACATGCGCCGCCCACCGAACAGGCGGCTGACTTGGTCCTGGAGCAGGTGCACCCATTCCCACCCCATGTCCCAAAGGCGGCTCCACGTTCCCCAGAGGCTGCGGTGCTCCCGACGGAACGCTTCCTGGGGGTCTCCCCGGAATCCCGAGGCCTGCGGCCCCACATCCGGCCCGGGGCCGGTGTAGGCGTTCTCCTGCGCGCCGCCGGTCCCATCGGGGCCCGGCTGGTCGCCGTCGTCCTCGAAATCGTCGTCGTCCTCGTAGGGGGCCTCGGTCACCAGGTACAGCATACGGCGGTACCAGGACGAGCCCTGCCCGTGCCAGAAGAGCAGGGGACGGAAAAAGACCGGGGGATTGGAGAGGGAGCCGGGGGGGTGCTTGGTGATATATTCCCGAAAACGGTGGCGGTCAATCAGGTTCAGCACCACCAGCAGCAGAATAATCCACCAGATATTGACCAGCAGGGTAAAGAGAATCCCCAGCAAAACATCGCCAAGGGAGAGAATCTGAACTTTATTGTCGTTCTGTAAGAACGGGTTGCCCGGTTCCGGGGTGTCATCCAAAACAGGAAGGGTCTCCGCGCACCAGTGCTCCAGATCATCGAACAGGGATAAAATCCCCGCGTCACTCTCTCCCTGGAAAAAATCCGTGTCCAGGTTATCTTTCAGCAGGGCGGCCAGGGCGTCGTTATTCTCCGCATAGGTTCGCAGTCCCCCGCCGTAGACCAGGTACCAGGCCTGGCTGCTGGACTCAATGACCAGCAGCATATCCTTCCGGCCCAGATCGACCTGCTGGAAGAGGTCCTTGGAATAGGATGCGATGTCCTGGCCGTTGAGATAGTTCACTGTCTTCAGCGCCAGCAGGCATCCGTAGGTGTTGTTTAGGTCCAGGTTGTTTCGGGCCAGGGTGTCGGTGGTCTCCATGGAAAAGAGACCGGCGCCGTCATCAATCCAGTTGAGAAAGTAGTTGAGGCCGCTCTCCCCGGCCCGCTGGCTCTGCACCACCGAGTCGGGGTCGGAGTGGCTGGCCTCATAGGCCCGGGAGTAGCCCCAGACACAGCACAGGGCCACCAGCAGGGCCGTCAGCAGGATGGCGACGGATGTTTTCTTGAAAAATTTCATAGGAACCTCCAAGAGAGAATAGGTGTTCCAAACGATATCACCGTCTGCGGCGCAAACGATGCGCTGGCAGGAAACACGCGCCCCCAGGGCGGGGCGGAGGGATCATGTCCGCAGGGCCAACAGTTTTTGTTTCAGTTCGCCCTCAATCCGGCCCAGCTCTGCCTCGGCCTCTCTGCGCTTTTGGGTTCCCTCGGTTTGAATCCGCAGGACTTCGTCCAGGGATTCCATCAGCTGTTGGTTGGTATGGCGGAGGGTTTCCAGGTCCACAATGGACCGCTCAGCCTCCCGGGCGGTGTCAATGGTCCCTGTTTTCAGCAGGTCGGCGTTCTGCCGGAGGAGGTTGTTGGTCATCTCCGTGACCGCGTTTTGGGCGGCGGTGGCCTGCCGGGCGTGCTCCAGTCCCAGGGCCAGAACCATCTGGCTCTTCCAGAGGGGGATGGTGTTGACCAGGCTGGACTGAATCTTTTCAATCATCAAGGTGTCGTTATTTTGCAGCATCCGGGTCTGGGGCCCCATTTGCAGGGAGATCATCCGGGTCAGCTCCAGGTCGTGGAGCTTTTTCTCAAAGCGGTTGCACAGGCTGACCATGTCGTTGTACGCCTGGGCATCCGCCTGGGTCCCGCTGGCGGCGGCCTGCTGCTGGAGCTGGGCCAAGTCCTCCCGCTGAATCTGGGCCAGGCGCTGTTTCCCGGCCAGGATGTACATGGTCAGCTCCTGCTGATACTTGGCGTTCAGCTCAAACATCTGGTCCAGGTTGGCCACGTCCTTCATCAGGGTGATCTGGTGGGCCTGCAAGTTTTCCACAATTTGATCCACGTTGGCGGAGGCTTTGGCGTACCCGGCTTTCAGGGCGGCCAGCTGATTCTTTTTCCGGCGGAAAAAGCCGGCAAAGCCTTTTTTCTCCTCCTCCGGGTCAAATTCCTGCAGCTGCCGGACCAAGTCGGCCAAGGTCTCTCCGATCTGCCCCAGGTCCTTGGTGCGGATCTGCTGCAAGGTGTTTTCGGAAAACTCGGAGACATTTTTCTGGGCGGCGGCGCCGTACTGGAGGACCACGTTGCTGTCGGTGATGTCAATGGTCCTGGCAAAGTCCTCCACAGCTTTCCGCTGGGCTGGGGAGAGCTTGGCCTCGTCCAGGTCGCTCTCCGGCAAATGCGCCTCTGACGGCGGGGTGCTTGCTGCCGCCGGGGCGGGGGCCGCGGCGGCCTGTCCCTGGCCAGCCAGGGGAGAGTTGGGATTCAGCGTGAGTTCGGGAATGAATTCGTCTGCCATGAAACCGGTCCTTTCTTAGTCTTGGTCCGGACGCGCGCCGCCGAGTCCCTCCTGGGCCAGCAGATTTTCCATGACGGTGATATCCGAGGCAATGTCCATGGCATCGTCCCGGAAGAGGGCGTCCAGCTGCTTATGGAAGGCCATGACGATGGTGTCCATCATGGTTTCAATCCGCTGCATGGTGCTGTCAATATTCTCCCCGGAAACGCCCGCGGCGCCCATGCGGTCATAGGCGTTGAGGATTTTCAGGGTGGTGGGCAGGTAGTAGTTCATAAAGGTTCGAATCTGCGAGAGCTTTTCCGGGTGGGCCACTACCTGATCAATGATCTTGCCGGTGGTGTCCTCCAGCTGGTCAATGCGCCGGGAGATGATCTCATCCTCAATGGCGTCGTTCAGCCGGCGCATCTCCTGCAGGGCCCGGTCCTTTTCCTGGATCAGAGCATCTATTTTGGGGTCTCCCGTAGAGGACGGGGCTTCTTCCTGGGCCTCCTGGGCGGCGTCCTGCGCTGGGGGTTCCTCTTCCGAAGCAGAGGGCGCTGCTTGGGGTTGGGGGTCCGGCATTTCATAGGATATGGTGGGGAAAATGCCCTTTGCCACAATGAAGACCACGGCGGACAGCAGGATAACCGTCACATAGTCGGAGACCCGATACAGCGGGTGCACCAGGGTAAAAATCACCCAGACCAGGGCAATGGCGTAAATCGGGATGACAGGGCGCTTTTTGAATTTTGCCATGGGCGGGACCCGTCCTTTCCAGAAAGTTGTATACTCTAATATTATAACATTTTACCCGCAGAAAGAAGCCCTGTCAAGGACTGCTTTCCATTGACAGGGAGGAAAAAGGCGGATAGAATGGAAACCGCCGGGCCGGAGAACCGGCCGCGGCGGCCGAATGTCCCGACCAAGGGGGAGAGGCCCGGGGGCCCCAGGGTCCCAAGACTGTTTGAGGGGGCGCCCCAGGCGTCTCCGCGCCGATGGAACAGGGCGCCCTGCCGGACAAAAAAGACCGGCAGAGCCGGCACCCGTTCCAAAGGCTATATGATGCGGCGGGCTGCCAGGTCGTCGCCGTCGGGGCCGGTCCGTGGCGTAAGGAAAGACCGACGGCGGTCCCGGTGCTCCTGGGCGGGGAAGGGCTCCCCGCCGCCGCTTGCCGTATCCTATGCGGCGGGCGGACCATGTGTGCCCTGGCCGGGGCCCTGTCCAGCCAGCGGCTGACGAGAAAGGAATGATGTGTCATGATTACAATCGCCCCCTCCATCCTCTCCGCCGACTTTGCCAACCTGGGCCGGGATGTCCAGCGGGTCCGGGAAGCGGACTGGCTCCATGTGGATGTGATGGACGGTATGTTTGTCTCCAACATCAGCATTGGCGTGCCTGTGGTGAAGTCTCTGCGAAAGTTCACCGATCAGTTTTTGGATGTACACCTCATGATTGAAAAACCGGTGCGCTACGTGGATGCGTTTGCGGATGCCGGAGCGGACCTTCTGACCGTCCATCTGGAGGCGGATATGCCCCCCGGCATTCAGGCGGCCCTGGCGGCCATGGAGCGGTGGGGCGTCCGGAAGGGCATTGCCCTGCGGCCCATCACCGCGGCGGAGGCCGTGCTGCCCTATCTGGACAAGGTGGACCTGATTTTGGTGATGACAGTGGAGCCCGGATTCGGCGGCCAGGCGTTTATGGCCGATCAGCTGCCCAAGATTGCCGCCATCCGCCGCTATATTCAGGAACGTAACCCCGCCTGCCGGCTGGAAGTGGACGGCGGCGTGGACCCGGTGACAGCCCGCCAGGTGGTGGAGGCCGGCGCCGACGTACTGGTGGCGGGCAGCGCGATCTATGGCGCGCCGGACCCCGCCCAGGCCATCCGGGCCCTGCGGGGAGAGTAACCCCGGCCCGCAGACGCTGGCAAGAGGCCCAGCAGTATCCCCAAGAAAAGAAGGAAGAGGTAGCTTCATGGAATACTTCCCCCCCGCATTGGAAAAAATGGTGGAACAGTTTGCCCGCCTGCCCGGCATTGGCCATAAGACTGCCCAGCGCCTGGCGTTTTTTGTCCTGTCTCTGCCCGAGAATGAGGTGGAGCAGTTTGCTCAGGCGATTTTGGAGGCCAAGCGGTCCATTGCCCTCTGCCCCGTCTGTCAGAACCTCACGGAAGGAGAGGGGCTGTGCCCCATCTGCGCCAGTGAGAAACGAGATGGCAGCGTGGTCTGTGTGGTGGCCGATCCCAAGGATGTCATTGCCATGGAGCGGGCCCGGGAATACCACGGGACCTACCATGTGCTCCATGGGGTGCTCTCCCCAATGAATGGCGTGGGGCCCGACGACCTGTATATCAAATCCCTCCTGGACCGGGTGGCGCAGGGGGAGATTCAGGAGGTCATTATGGCCACAAATCCCGACACGGAGGGAGAGGCCACGGCCATGTATCTGTCCCGTATGCTCAAGCCGTTCGGTGTAAAGGTGACCCGTCTGGCCTATGGTGTTCCCGTGGGGGGCCACTTAGAATATGCTGACGATGCTACCCTTATGCGCGCGTTGGAGGGGCGGCGGGAGATGTGAGTCATTTCTAAAAGTTTGGATGAATTATCATAGTACAAACACAAGCCGTAACGAAAGAACTCGTTACGGCTTGTGTTTGTACTATGATTGTTTTGGAATTATCCTTTGCTAATGGTTCCGTTAGGAGCACAATGCAGGGAGAGTCTTACAGGGACGTTAATAGGAAAATCTTTCAAGGTTGCAGTTAGAGTAGCAGTGCCACCGCTGCTGGAGGAGACATTAGTTGCTGTAATCTTATGATTGGTGTAGCTCCATCCACTTGCAAGGCTTTTCGAATATTCAGTACCTGTTACACCAGCAGTAATGCCATTGTACGTAAAGTAGGCTTTTAAGGCAACAGTAGCAATCCAAACTCCATTATTCTTGTAGTTGCTGGTAGTTACAGCACTTGTAGAAGAGTTACGAGTCACACCAGGAAAAATTTCAATTGTAGTTTCTACTGTAATACCATTACCCAAATCCTCTACAAAAAACAGCGTTTCGGAAGCATCTGTAGCATGGGCCTGGGGTAAAGGAAGAACGCAGCAAATGAGAACTAAGGCAAGAATTGTTGAGCATATCTTTTTTGATAGAACCATAAAGATCTCCTTCTTATTTTAGACTTTCAACATAAGAAACTGCGTTTTCTACGTCGAGAACATTTTTGTTATCGTCTACTTTGTTATCATCCACGAAAGTATAATTTTCTTCAGTAATGTGGACATTAGATTGCCGAGTTGTAGTATAAATGGTGAGTGTAGATAAAGCAACTACAACAACTGCGACACAAGCAATGATACTCAAACGAAGACGACGCTTTTTCTTCTTGAATTTCTGAACAACATCCGGAGACAAACGTTCCATAAGCGAAGCTGCTAAACTTTCAGGTTCTCCTAAAAATTCAACGATCCCGTCATAGTCCAAATTAGGATTATCCACTTGTAACTCAATCACCTGCTTGTTGACACTCAAAAGCAGACGATCTTGTTCGTCCTTGGGACAGTCCAAGTAGCGGCGAACTTCATCGTAATAGGTTTTCAAGTCGTTTGCTAACATCATGAGCATTCTCCTATGCGAATGGTGTTGGAATTCTCCTGATCCAGGATCTGATCCACGGCACCGGTGAAGGAACGATACTCCTCGATCAGTTTCTCGAGATAGTCTACTCCGGACGCAGTAATTGCGAAATAAATACGAACTCGATTGTCTTCGGACACCACCTTACCTTCCTCTTGAATGTACTGGAAACTCTGCAGACGATAGATGGCTTGATAAAGGGTATTAAAGGTGATCTTCCCTGTACTCATGCGGTCGATCTCCTGCATCATTTCGTAGGTGTACATTGATTTGTGGCGCAGCACGAAGAGCACCAACATCTCAGTTGTCGCCTTCTTCAACGCCTCACGGATACTTGCGGGAGTCCCGCTGGTTTTTGCGCGTTCGCGTTTTCGTTCAGCCATAGTAGAAAGGTCCTTTCTTTGAGTGAGCTCAAAAGTATATTATTTCAGAAACGCTATCCTGTCAATAACGTTTCTCTACAACAAATAAGGAAGAAATACTTATAACTTCGACCAAAATCGGTGTAATGTTGACAAGTTGTTGCTTCCTTAGAGCGGACAAACCGTTTTCTTCTGCCCATTCTCATTGATATAGTAATACAGATTCCCGGTTCTGTCCATCATCTTTTGAAAGATTTTACAAAAATTTTGGGATTTTTGTTGTTTTTTCAGGAAAAGTTTGGTATAAGCTGTGTGGAATTGCCCCCAATAAGCGGGCCGAAAGGGGAAACCCTCGCCGAAGGGAGGAGAACGGCAGCGGGGTCACTGGATGCCCCAGGCGGGGCGCAGCCCCTCCAACGCCTTAACCAGGGACTCCGGCATCGTGCGATGAACGCCCAAAGTCCGCAGGTGGAGGGTGACGGTGGCCAGCTGTTCCAGACATTCCAAACGGTAGTGGGCCTGCTCCATGGAGGTTCCCCAGGTGACCGCGCCGTGGTATTCCAGCAGCAGGGCCCGGTACGCCTGGCAGTAGGGGGCGACGCTGTCCGCCACCGCCTGGGAACCGGGCAGGGCAAAGGGGGCCACAGGCACGGTGCCCAGCTGCACCACAGCCTCCTGGAGGACAGGGCGGTCCAGGGGAAGGCCCGCCGCGGCGAATGCGGTGGCGGCAGGCGGGTGGGCATGCACCACGGCGCGGACGGCGGGGTTCTCCTGGTAGATGCGCAAGTGCATTTTTGTCTCCGAAGAGGGCTTCCGAGTCCCCTCCAATACCGTGCCATCCAGAGAGAGCTTGACCAGCATATCCTCCGTCATGGCGCCTTTTGAAACGCCGGTGGGCGTAACCCACAGGGCGTTGTCCCCCACCCGAACGGACAGATTGCCGTCGTTAGCCGCCACCAGTCCCCGCTGATAAATTTTACGCCCGGCGTCCAAAATTTCCGCCTTGGCCTGGGCGTCTGAGGGATAGGGAGGGTTCATGTGGCCTCCTTTTCCGGGCGGCCGAAGACCTGGGCGAAGCTCTGCTCGAAGGGGGGATAGCAAATGCCTTTTTCTGTGACGATGGCGGTGATAAGGCTGTGATCCGTGACATCAAAGGCGGGATTGTAGCATTTGACCTGGGGCAGGGCGACGGGCGCGGAGAAGAATTTCTCCTTGATCTCTCCACCGTCCCGCAGCTCGATGGGAATGTGATCCCCGTCGGGGCAGGTAAAGTCAATGGTGGAGGAGGGGCCCAGCACATAGAAGGGGATGCCGTAGTGCTTGGCCAGGATGGCCACCCCGGAGGTGCCGATTTTATTGGCGGTGTCCCCGTTGCGGGCCACCCGGTCACACCCAACAAAGCAGGCGTTGATCTTCCCCTCCTTCATCACAAGGCTGGCCATGTTGTCACAGATGAGGGTGCAGTCGATGCCGGCCTGCTGAAGCTCATAGGCTGTCAGACGGGCGCCTTGCAGGAGGGGGCGGGTTTCATCACACCAGGCGTGAAGGGGGATGCCCCGCTCCTTGGCCAGAAACAAGGGGCCCAAGCCGGTGCCGTACCGGGAGGTGGCCAGGGGGCCGGCGTTGCAGTGGGTGAGGATGCCGTCTCCCGCCTTGACCAGGGACAGGCCGTATTCCGAGATGGCGGTGCACATGGCGATGTCCTCCTGATGAATGGCCCGGGCCGCCTGGCCCATGGCTGCCTGGATGGAGGGGACGTCGGCGCAGGGCATGGACTCGGCCACCGCCAGCACCCGGTCCAGCATGTGGCGCAGATTGACCGCTGTGGGGCGGGAACTGTTGAGGTAATCTCGGTTCCGGCGGCAGGCCTCCAAAAAGGGACCATATTGGGTTTCCTGACTTTGCAGCGCCAAAACGTACAGGGCATACCCGGCAAAGATGCCGATGGCGGGGGCGCCGCGGACCCGCAGGGAGGCGATGGCTTCGTAGAGATCTTCCGCCTGGGAGAGTTCCAAATAAACCGTCTCGTTGGGGAGCCGGCTTTGATCCAGAATACGCACCGCCCGCCCGCTGTCGGAGAGGCGGACGTTTTCCGCGTGGGTGATTCGTTTCAGTTCCATGGTTGCTTCACTTCCTTTGCAGATGTCTTATTGTAACAAGAACCGCGCGGAAAAGCAACGGAGGGGGGCGGGACAATCCCTGGCCGGGCAGAAAAAAAGGGCCAAATGCTGTCAGGGCAGGGAAAATGGTGCTTGTGCAAAACGACGAAGCACAAAATGACAAAGGGAGCGGGAAAAACTTGAAAAAGAAACGGAGGAAACGGACGAAAACTCCTTGCGGAGGGAAATAAAACCTGAAATTTCAGGGAAAAAAGAAAAAAAGAAAGAAGGACGCGGTGGACGATGCATAAAATCCTGCGTGGGAAATTGTATTTTCGCCAGAAACTGTTGGGAATAATTTGTGCAAAAGGTGCATTTCATTTTTGAGAAATTGGTGCTATTATAGTCACAAGTTACAGGGGATTCGTTGAAAGACGGATTTCCTGGCACGTGATTCAAAACAGACGGAATGAGTAGCCGGCTGTTGTGAATACTGGGCTTGGTTCACAGGCCTGGAAATCCCTATATTTACATTTATTTTTGAATGGGAGGAATTTCTTATGAGACTGAAAGACACTGGTCTGACCGCCGCTGAGCTGAAAGCTCAGGTCAAAAAGTACATGATCGAAACCTACGAGCGTATGGATTTCGTGGCAGATTATGCTGAAGGCATCTATATGTATGATGAGAACGGCGAAGCTTACCTGGACTTCTATGCAGGCATCGCTGTTAACTGCCTGGGCAACTGCAACCCCAAGGTGGTGAAGGCCGTTCAGGAGCAGTCCGCTCTGATTATGCAGACCTTCAACTATCCCTACACCATTCCTCAGGCTGTCCTGTCCAAGGAGATCTGCGAGACCATCGGCATGGACAAGGTTATGTACCAGAACTCCGGCGCTGAGGCCAACGAAGCTATGATCAAGATTGCCCGTAAGTGGGGCATTGAGAACATCGGTCCCGACGCTTGGCACATCATCACCGCAAAGCAGTCCTTCCACGGCCGTACCTTCGGCGCCATGACCGCTACCGGTCAGCCCGAGTCCGCCATCCAGAAGGGCTTCGGCGACCTGACCCCCGGCTTTACTTATGCTGAGTTCAACAACCTGGACGCCTTCAAGGCTGCCTATGTTGAGGGCAAGACCTGCGCCATCATGTTCGAGCCTGTTCAGGGCGAGGGCGGCGTGTTCCCCGCAACTGACGAGTTCATCCAGGGCATCCGTAAGTTCTGCGACGAGAAGGGCATCCTGATGCTGCTGGACGAGGTCCAGGCTGGTTGGGGCCGTTGCGGCGACTTCATGTGCTACATGACCTATGGCATTAAGCCCGACGTTGTCTCCATGGCTAAGGCTATGGGCGGCGGTATGCCCATCGGCGGCATCGCCTGCACCGACCGTGTCGCCACTGCTTTCGGCCCCGGCACCCACGGTTCCACCTATGCTGGCCACCCCGTCAGCTGCGCCGCTTCCCTGGCTGTTCTGCGTGAGCTGAAGGCTGGCAAGTGGCCCGAGAACGCCAAGAAGGTCGGCGATTACTTCGCTGCTGAGCTGGCTAAGATGCCTCACGTTGTGACCGTCCGTCACCGCGGCCTGTTCGTTGGTGTTGTTCTGGAAGACGGCATCAACGCTGTGGAAGTGAAGCGTCACTGCATCAAGAACCACTTCCTGGTCACCGCCATTGGCGCCAACATCATCCGTATGGTGCCTCCGCTGACCATCCGTGAAGTTGACTGCGACGAGGCTGTTGCAAGACTGTCCAAGTCCATCAATGAGGTTGCTGAGGGCAAGTAATTGACCCTTGTGAACCACTGATGAATCAGTAAAGATCGTCCCCCATCACACTGTGGTGGGGGACGTTTTTTGTTTTAACCGCAACCGGATAGAGAAATTTTATTTGACAGTCGTGTTTTGAGGTCTTTATGTTAAAATTTCTTGCCCAAGGAAAAGAGAAAATGAATAGAAAGAATTCCCCTCGCTCACCTGAGCGAGGGGAATTTTAGGTGTATTTAAGGGATTATTCCTCTTCATCCAAAATGAAGGAAACCAACAGATCTTCCGTGTTGACCCGGTCGCCGGGGGCCACATAAAGCTTATCGACCTTGCCGTTGACCTTGGAGACGAAGGTGGTTTCCATTTTCATGGCTTCCACGATCATCAGGGGCTGGTTGACCTTGACCTCGTCGCCCTCCTTCACCAGGACGGTTTCCACCGTGCCGGGAATGGTGGAGCCCAGGTGGCAGGGGTTGTTCTTGTCGGCCTTGAGTTTCCGGTCCTCCAGAACCTCCAGGGTCTTATCCAGCACCTTCAGCTCCCGGAGGATGCCGTTGACCTCGAAGGTCAGCACGCGATAGCCTTCCTTGTCGGGATCGGACATGCCGACGAACTTGATCAGAATATCGCGGCCTTCACTGGCCTTCAGGACGGTCTCCTCTCCCTTGCGCAGGCCATAGAAGTAGACATGGCTCTCCAGGGTGGTGACGTCGTTGTAGGCCTCGAAGTGGGTGCAGTAGTCCTCATAAACCTTGGGATACAGGGCGTAGCTGACCGCCTTCTGCTCCATTTCGAAGTCAGAGAAGCCCTTCATATCAAACTTCTCCCGGAGGTGATGCTTGATATCCTCGAAGTCCACATCAGGCAGCAGGGTACCGGGACGGACGGTGATGGGCTCGATGTCCTTCAGAACAATCTTCTGCAGTTCCTTGGGGAAGCCGCCCTCGGGCTGCCCCATCATCCCCTTGAAGAAGTCGATGACGGAGTCGGGGTAGGACAGGGAGGCGCCCTCGGTGAGGATGTTGTCCTTGGTCAGGCCGTTCTTCAGCATGAAGATGGCCAGGTCACCGACTACCTTGGAGGAGGGGGTCACCTTGATCAGGTTGCCCAGAAGGATGTTGGCCTGGCGATAGAGCTCCTTGATCTTCTCAAACTCATCCTTGGAGCCCATTTCGGTGACCTGGGCCAGCAGGTTGGAGTACTGTCCGCCGGGGATCTCATACTTATAAATTTGGGCGTTGGGGGAGACCATACCGCTCTCGTTGGCCTTGTAGACCTTGCGGACATGCTCATAGTAGCGGCTCAGCTCATCCAAGCCCTCAAAGTCCAGACCGGTATCCCGCTCGGTGCCCTTCAGGGCTTCCACCACCACGTTGAGGGAGGGCTGGCTGGTGCAGGAGCTCATGGACTCGATGGCCAGGTCCACGATATCCACGCCAGCCTCGGCAGCCTTCAGCACGGTGGCGACGCCAGCGCCGGTGGTGTCGTGGGTGTGCAGGTGAACGGGGATGTGGAGCTCGGACTTGAGGGTTTCCACCAGCTTCTGGGCCGCATAGGGTTTCAGCAGGCCGGCCATGTCCTTGATGGCCAGGATGTGGACGCCCATGGCCTCCAGCTCTTTGGCCTTTTCCACATAGTAGTCTAAGGTGTACTTGACCTCGTTGGGGCTCATGATGTCGCCGGTGTAGCACAGGGAGCCCTCGACGATTTTGCCGGTTTTCAGGGCCTCTTCCACAGGCATCTTCATGTTCTCGATCCAGTTCAGGCTGTCAAAGACACGGAAGACATCCACGCCCTTGATGGCGGAGATCCGAATGAATTCCTTCACCAAGTTGTCGGGATAGTTGCTGTATCCCACCGCGTTGGAGGCCCGCAGCAGCATCTGGATCAGAGTGTTGGGCATTCTCTCGCTGAGGATCTCCAGACGCTTCCAGGGAGACTCCTTCAGGAAACGATAGGCGGTGTCGTAAGTGGCGCCGCCCCAGGCTTCCACGGAGAAAGCGTTCTGGAAAATCACGTTGGAGGCCTTTGCCGCGCCCACAATATCCTTGGTCCGCATCCGGGTGGCGATCAGGGACTGCTGGGCGTCACGCATGGAGGTGTCGGTGACATACAGGCGCTTTTCGCCCAAGATCTTCTGGGTAAAGCCCTTGGCGCCCAGCTTCTTGAACTCGTCCTTGGCACCGTAAACCAGGGCGGTCTCGTCGTACTTGGGCAGGACACGGTCCTCGAAGTAGGGCTTTTCTCCCTTGGAGACGTTGACAATTTTGTCCCCCAGGAAGTCCAGAATCTTGGAGACCCGGTCCGGGCTCTGGGACAGGGAGAAGAGCTCGGGTGTCTCCTCAATGAAGGTGGTATAGCACGCACCCGCCTGGAAGGTGGGGTTGTTGATGACGTTAATCAGGAAGGAGATATTGGTCTTGATGCCCTGAATCCGCATCTCCCGCAGGGCACGCAGGGACTTGACTGCGGCGCCCTTGAAGGTCCGGTCAAAGGAGCAGACCTTTACCAGCAGGGAGTCGTAATAGGGCAGAATCTCGGCGCCGGTGTAAACGTTGCCCCCGTCCAGACGAATGCCGTTGCCGGAGCCGGAGTGATAGACACTCACCTTGCCGGTGTCGGGCATAAAGTTGTTGGAGGGGTCCTCGGAGGTGACACGGGTCTGGATCGCGTAGCCATGGCATTCGATGGCCTTCTGGGAGGTGATGTTGATCTCCGGGGAGTTCAGGGGATAACCCTCGGCAATCAGGATCTGGGAGCGGACAATATCCACGTCGGTCACCAGTTCAGTGACGGTGTGCTCCACCTGAATCCGGGGATTCATCTCAATGAAGTAGGGGTTGCCGTCCGAGTCCACCAGAAACTCGCAGGTGCCGGCGTTGCGGTAGCCCACCTGCTTGCACAGACGAATGGCGCTGTCAAAGATCTTCTGCCGGGAGGCCTCGGGAACGGAGAAGGCGGGCGCATACTCCACCACCTTCTGGTGCCGGCGCTGCACGGAGCAGTCACGGTCAAACAGGTGCACCACATTGCCGTAGTTGTCGGCCAGGACCTGGACCTCCACGTGCTTGGGGCCCTTCAGGTATTTCTCAATAAAGACCTGGTCGTCGCCAAAAGCCTTCTTGGATTCGTCAATGGCCTCCTTGAACTCCTTGGGCATATCCTCTTCCCGGGAGACGATCCGCATGCCCCGGCCGCCGCCGCCGTTGGAGGCTTTCAGCATCACGGGATAGCCGACCTTCTTGGCCACCTCCATGGCTTCCTCCACGGTCTTCATGGCGTGGTCCACGCCGGGGATGATGGGAACCTGGGAGGCAATGGCGATCTGCTTGGAGGAGATCTTGTCGCCCATGGCGTTCATGCTGTCCACGGTGGGGCCGATGAAGGTGATACCGTTCTTTTCACACTCTTCCACCAGAACTGGGTTTTCCGCCAGGAAGCCATACCCGGGGTGGATGGCGTCCACATTGTGGTCCTTGGCAATCTTCAAAATGGTGGGGATGTCCAGATAGGCGTCGATGGGGCCCTTCTCCGGGTTCAGGGGATAGGCCTCGTCCGCCAGGGTGCGGAACATGGCGTACTTGTCTTCCTTGGAGTAGACGGCTACCGAGGTGATGCCCAGCTCGTTGAGCGCCCGGAACACGCGGATGGCGATCTCTCCGCGGTTTGCCACCAGTACTCGCTTGAAGTTCTTGATACGTACTTCACTCATAAGCAAACTCCTTCTTAACGTCGTGTTGGGATAGAAATCAAGATATCCTTCGAGGCAGCTCCTCTGCCAGTGTTCACTTTGCAAGAACAAATGTGTTTCTATTCGTGTTTCATTATACACGAAAAGAAAAAACCTTGCAAGTACTCTGACGGTGAAGGAGCCTGAGGGGAAACCGTCAAAATGACCTGTGGCTTGGGCGGAAAACACTGGGCAGAGGGAGGGGAAGCGGGGATTCCGCTCTATTATCATAAATTTTAAGGGACTTTCCCTTGGGCTTTTATCATAATTTTCACAAGAAATCATTCGGCAGAATTTTCCAAAAAATGGGACCAAAAAAGAGCACCAAACATCGGGGAAAAACCGTGGGAAAAATCTGATAGATTGACGAAGAGGTTTTCCGGCTTCCCTTCCTTTACAAGGGGATACCGTGGGACTATAATAAACCTGATAATATGAGAAAAAACATTTTTGTGCCAGGTGGCATGGCCAGTTTGTGGGAAGGAGGCCCGGAATTTGCTCACCTATTCCTTTGAAAACATTGACACGGAGAGCATGTATGAGCATCTTTACCGGTGTATTAAGCAGGATATTCTCCAGAAAAAGCTGCGGGCGGGGGAGAAGCTGCCCTCCAAGCGGACCTTTGCCAAGAATTTGGGGGTAAGCACCATCACCGTGGAGAGCGCCTACGCACAGCTGGTGGCGGAGGGCTTCCTCTACACCCTGCCCAAGCGGGGGTATTATGTCTGTGAGCTGGAGCGGGAGGAGCCGGTGGCGCCGCTTCCTCCCCGGCCCAAGGGGCCCGCGCCCCGGGAGCCCGACAAGCGGGCCTATTGGGCGGATTTTGTGGGCAGTTCCGTGGCCCGGGATATGTTTCCCTTCTCTGTGTGGGTAAAGCTTCTGCGGGATGTCACAGCGGGGGAGGATGAGGCGACGTTGCTCACCGATACCTCTGCGGGAGGCATCCGGCAGCTCCGGCAGGCCATTTCCGACCACCTCTATCAATTCCGGGGGATGACCATTGACCCGGAGCAGATCGTGGTGGGGGCGGGGACGGAGTACCTGTACAGCGTCCTGATCCAGCTCCTGGGACGCCAGTGGGGCTATGCGGTGGAGGACCCGGGTTATCTTCGGCTGAGTAAGATCTATGAGAAGAACGATGTGGTGACCTATCACATTCCCATGGACCAGGCCGGCATTATTCCAGAGAAGCTGGAGGAGAGCGGCGCGGAGATTCTCCACATCACCCCCTCCCATCACTTCCCCACGGGGATTGTCATGCCGGTCAGTCGGCGGTATGAGTTTCTCAGCTGGGCCTCCAAAGGGGAGAACCGGTATATCATTGAGGACGATTATGACTGTGAGTTCCGTCTGGCCGGCCGGCCCATCCCCACATTGCAGAGCATTGATGTGATGGAGAAGGTCATCTATATCAATACCTTTTCCAAGAGCCTGGCCCCGGCCTTTCGGATCAGCTATCTGGTTCTGCCCAAGCACCTGGTCACCCGGTTTTATGAGACCCTGGGGTTTTATTCCGGCACGGTCTCCTGCCTGGAGCAGATGACCTTGGCCCGGTTCCTCTCCGAGGGATATTTTGAAAAACACATCAACCGGATGCGCAACCACTACCGGGCACTTCGGGACAAGCTCCTGCTGGCCCTGCGGCAGTCCCCTCTGGCGGGCAGGGTGAAGATCAGCGAGGAGCATGCGGGCCTTCATTTCCTGCTGGAGCTGGACACCCAGCGCAGCGACGAGGAGATTCTCCAGGCGGCCCAGGCCCAGGACCTGCGGATCTCCTTCGTGTCCCAATATTATGTTGCCGCCCAGAACCGCCGTCCTCATGTGCTGGTGATGAATTATTCCGGCCTGGAGGAGGAGAAGGTGGAGGAGGCGGTTTCCCGCCTGTGCCGGGCGGTGCTGGGATGAGAATTCCCCTTCGGCCCTTGCATCGGCGGTGAGATAGTGCTACAATAAACTGGTTGATTTCGTAAGAAAAAGACGGAACCGTCTTGTATTTGGAGGTAACCTATCATGTTTGCAAAACTGATCGAAACCCTGAAAGCCAATCCCCGCACCCTGGTTTTTACCGAGGGCTCTGACGCCCGGATTCTGGAGGCCACCGCCCGCCTGAAGAAGGATGGTTTCCTGACCCCCATCCTGGTGGGTGTGGAGACCGAGGTCAAGGCCGCAGCGGAGAAGGGCGGCTTTGACATTGAAGGCGTGCGCATTGTGGACCCGGCCACCTATGCCGGCATGGACGCCATGGTGGAGAAGATGGTGGAGCTGCGCAAGGGAAAGATGACCCCCGAGGACTGCCGGAAGAACCTGATGAAGGGCAACTACTTCGGCACCATGCTGGTCAAGATGGGGGAGGCCGACTGCCTGCTGGGCGGCGCCACCTACTCCACCGCGGACACCGTCCGGCCTGCGCTCCAGCTCATTAAGACCAAGCCCGGCAACAGCAACGTGAGCTCCTGCTTTATTCTCCAGCGGGAGAAGGACGGCGTGGACGAGCGCCTGTGCATGGGGGACTGCGCCATCCAGATCGATCCCGACGAGGACGCCCTGGTGGAGACCGCGCTGGAGTGCGCCAAGACCGCCGCGACCTTCGGCATTGACCCCAAGATTGCCTTCCTGAGCTATTCCACCAAGGGCTCCGGCAAGGGTGACGCGGTGGACAAGGTGAAGAACGCCTGCGACAAGGCCAAGGCCGCCGCTCCTGAGCTGGCCATCGACGGCGAGATGCAGTTCGACGCCGCTGTGTCCCCGGTGGTGGGGCAGCAGAAGTTCCCCGGCTCCAAGGTGGCCGGCCACGCCAATACCTTTATCTTCCCGGAGATTCAGTCCGGCAACATTGGCTATAAGATTGCCCAGCGCCTGGGCGGCTTCGCCGCCTACGGCCCCATTCTCCAGGGCCTGAACGCCCCCATCAATGACCTCTCCCGGGGCTGTGACGCCGATGAGGTTTACAAGATGGCCATCATCACCGCTGCGCTGGCCTGAGCCCAGGCAATCCAACCAGACAAAACCCCGGACGGGATTCCCGTCCGGGGTTTTCTGCGTCCAATATCATTCCCTGGAACGCCAATGGGCCAGCTTGGGCAGCAGCTCGGTAAAGTAGGCGCGGACCTGCTCCGGGGGCCAGTGGCTGTTGGACAGGTGGCCGGCAAGAAATGCGATCAGCTCCTCCAAATTGGAATAGGTGAACGTCCCGTCTGCATAGCACCACTTGCAGTATGCCTCATTGGGGGTGCCGTCGGGTTCCTTGCTGATGGAGGACTCCTCCAAAGGCATTCCGCAGCACTGACAGATCAGCTGCCTCGGGGCCCCCAGCAGTGCGTGAAGGGATACGTCAAACAGGGCGGACAGCTGCTTCAGGGTCTCTGGATTTGGCGTGGTTTCTCCCGTCTCCCAGCGGGACACCGCCTGCCGGGTTACATACAGTTTTTCCGCGAGTTCCTCCTGGGTCCATCCGTTTTGGATGCGTAGCTGCAGGATCACATCCTTTGTCTCCATGTCATCACCTCGCGGCCATTGTACCATCTCCGGTGGGGAGAGGCAAGCAACAGGTGGTTGCGGCAACGCCTGGTGGTTGGATATCTGCTCTGCGGACGGACAAAAAGAGAGGGGGATGCCAGCGAAGGCACCCCCTTTTTGTACGCGATTTTCTGCTGTCTCAGGTATTTCCTGCAAACGCACGGGGGTGCTCAGTCCTCCGCCTGCCACCCCTTGCAGAAGTCCCCCCAGCCCTGGACATTCTGGGCATACTGCTCCAACTGGTCGCAGGTCAGCTCGATGGCGCTGTTGGCGGACCCGGCGGCGGGGAAGACGGAAGGAAAGCGTTTCATGGAGCAGTCCAGATAGACTGCCACATCTTCCTTGATGGCGAAAGGGCAGACCCCGCCCACGGCATGGCCCACCAGGTCCACCACCTCTTCGGGGGTGAGCATCTTGGCTTTGGTGTGAAAAGCGTTTTTGAATTTGGCGTTGTCCACCTTGGCGTCCCCGGCGGTGATAATGAGGATGGCTTTGCCATCCACCTTAAAGGACAGGGACTTGGCGATCCGGGCGGGGATGACGCCGGCGGCTTGGGCGGCCAGCTCCACCGTGGCGCTGGAGGTGGAGAACTCCAGCACGTTGTCTGCCATGCCAAACTGGGCAAAATAGTCACGTACGGCTGCGATTGACATAGGGGATTTCCTTCTTTCTGTTGTATTAGTATGGAAAGGTGTCCATTCGTCCTTCCCAGAGCAGGCTGCCTTGGGAGGAGTAGACTTTCATAGAGGCGGCGCCCTCCGGGCCGTCTTCCGGCGTGGAGACGGCGCTGCCAGAATCGGGCTGGAGGGAAAGCTGGTCCACAAGAATGACGTAGCGGAGACCGTAGCTGTCCACAACCTCCGCGGACAGAGTAAAGACACGGCCGGAAGCGGCGGGATAGGCGGTGTCAAAGGGGAAGTAAGCCTCGGAACCCTCTGGGACATCCTCCCAGGGAATCGGAGTTTTGCCCACTTCTTTGCCATCCACGGCGGCCACCATGGTGACAGACTGGACCTGGCCGGGTGTCATCTGCGCGATGGAAAGGGAACCGTCTTCATATACAAGCTGGTCATTTTCCAGGGAAGCGGTGGTGTCCAAGGTGATCCACGGGTGGAGCAATTCCTCCGTGCCGGCCGCCTCCTGCAAGTCCAGTGCCTCGATTCGCTGCTGCGGACCCTCTGCCAGAATGACCTGCTGAAACGCCAGGGATTGGAGGAGGGGAACCTCCAACGTGACGGTGAAACTGCCGGTATCCTGGGCCTCCATGGGATAGGATTTCCCGTTGCAGACAAGGGTGGCGGTGGTGACACTGGCGGTCTGCTCCTTGGGCACGGCGGTGAAGGTGACAGGGAGGGTTCCGGTCTCCGGGTTCAGGTCGCCGTAATGCCAGTCATAGTTGGCCAGCAGGGAGGCCTGGGTGTGGAGGGCGTCCTCCATCTGGTGAGGGAGGGCCTGCAGGGTGGCGTCCATCGCGGAGAGCTGTTCTGCCTGGGACAGAGTGGTGTCCTTCAGCTGACTCTTCAGCTGGAGGACCTGCCACAGACAGAGGGCAGCCAGGACGCAGGCCGCAGCGGCAAGGATAAGAGGGAGAAAACGGGGCGGATGAAGTGGTTTCATGGGGCATCCTCCTATTTATGTGTCGCGGGGCTTTAGGGACTTTATTTTTTATTCTACTATACCTGCCCTGGAATGGCAAGGGAAAGGGAGGTTTGCTGGAAGAGCGGACCTGTGATACAATGGGGAAAATGCAGCGGGAGGAGAATACCATGGCAACCAATGCAACGGTCCGGGGCCGCTTTGCCCCCAGCCCCAGCGGGAGAATGCACCTGGGGAATCTGTTTGCCGCCCTGCTGGCCTGGCTGGATGTGCGGCACCTGGGGGGAGAGATGCTCCTGCGGATGGAGGACTTAGACCCAGACCGGTGCCGGCCGGAATATTTATCCCAACTGGCCGACGACCTAATCTGGCTGGGACTGGACTGGGACCTGGGCTGGCGGCCTGGGGAGACGGCCTATTGTCAGAGCTGCCGGACCCCGTTCTACCAGGCGGCGTTTGAAACGCTGGCCAGCCGGGGGCTGGTCTATCCCTGCTATTGCAGCCGGAAGGAGCGTTTGGCCGCCTCGGCCCCCCACGCCGCCGACGGCGCCCGAATTTATTCCGGCCGGTGCCGCCGCCTCTCGGCCCAAGAAAAAACCGCTCTCCAAGAGAGCGGCCGTTCTCCCGCCTGGCGCGTCCAGGTGCCGGGAGAGATCATTTCCTTTGTGGATGAGGTGTTTGGCCCCCAGCAGGAGAGGCTGGACCGGGACTGCGGGGACTTTATTCTCCGGCGGTCCGATGGGATTTACGCCTATCAGCTGGCGGTGGCGGAGGACGACGGACGGATGGGGGTGACCCGGGTGGTGCGGGGATGGGACCTCCTCTCCTCCACCCCCCGGCAGATTTGGCTGCTGGAACAGCTGGGCTACTCCGTCCCGACTTATTGCCATGTTCCCCTGCTCAAAAGTCCCGCAGGGCGGCGCCTGTCCAAACGGGACCGGGATCTGGACATGGGCTATCTGCGGGCGCATACCACCCCGGAAAAACTGGTGGGGCTTCTGGCCTATCTCGCAGGGCTGATTCCCCAGCCCACGGCCCTGCGCCCCTCTGACTTGGTCCCGGAATTTTCCTGGTCCAAGGTTGGGCAGGCAGACCGGATCGTGGACGATGGAATTTGGGAGGCACTCTAATCGTCACTGAGCTCCCCCCGGAGAAACAGGATGGACTTTTTCTCCAGCCGGGAGACCTGGACCTGGCTGATGCCCAAGACCTTTGCGGTTTTGTCCTGGGTGAATCCTTTGTAGTAGCGCAGGAAAATGAGCTTGCGCTCCCGCTCTGGCAGCCGGTTGATGGCGGTGTGCAGGGCCACCTTTTCCACCATGCCCTCTTCCGGGGACTCACTGCCCACCATGCCCTCCAGGGACAGACCGTTCTCCCCGGACTCAGCCTGGAGGGAGGCCACGGAGGCGACAGCCAGATCAGCCGCAGCGATGTCCTCCGGGGTGAGCCCTGTGACCTGGGCCAGCTCGGACAGAACCGGCTCCCGGCCCAGCTGGGCGGTCAGTTGGGTGCGGGCCCGGTGGATGAGCAGTGCCTGTTCCTTCCTCCCGCGGCCCACCTTGACCATGCCGTCGTCCCGGAGAAACCGCCGGATTTCCCCGGCGATCTTGGGCACGGCATAGGTGGAGAATTGGGTGCCGAACTGGGTGTCAAACCCCTGCACCGCTTTTAGAAAGCCCAGGCAGCCCAGCTGGTAGAGGTCATCGTTGTCCACCGTCTTTCGGGTGTACCGCTTGACGATGCTCCAGATGAGCCCCAGGTTTTCTTCCACCAGACGGCCGCAGGCCTCCTTGTCCCCGGCCTGGGCGGCCTGAATGAGGGTGACGGTGTCTGGCGCGATCACACGGACCCTCCCGCCCGGATGGCGAATCGCTTGCGCATGGTGACTGTGGTCCCCTTCCCCGGGTGTGAGCGGACCTTAACAGAGTCCATGAAGCTCTCCATAATGGTAAAACCCATGCCGGAGCGCTCCTCATTGCCTGTGGTGAAGAGGGGAGCCCTGGCCTGTTCAACGTCGGCAATGCCGATGCCCCAGTCCCGGATAATGAGCTCCAGCTCGTTGCCGGGGTAAAGGCGGAGCTTGAGCTCGACCTTTCCCAAGGAGTCGGGGTAGGCGTGGACAATGGCGTTGGTCACGGCCTCGCTGACGGCGGTTTTCACATCCCCCAGCTCGTCCAAGGTGGGGTCCAGCTGGGCGGCGAAGGCGGCGGCAGCAGACCGGGCAAAGGACTCGTTGGCCGACCGGGAGGGAAAGACCAGGGAGACCTGGTTGGTGTATTTGATGGTACGCATGGATGTAGCACTCCTTTCAGGTGAGTGGAATGAGCCGCTGAAGGCCGGCGGCTCGGAGCACCCGGGCGGGCTGATCGGGCAGCCCGGTGACCTGGATGGTCCCCGCCAATTCCTCCATCCGCTGCCAGAGCCGAAGCAGGACAGCAATGCCCGAGCTGTCCATGAAGGTGATGCCGGCGCAGTCAACAATGAGCTGGCGGGGAAGCACTTCGTCAATCTCCCGCTCCAGGTCCTGCACCAGGCCTTTGACACGATGGTGGTCGATGTCCCCCGACAGGGCGACGGTGAGCATGCGGTTATGGGTGGTGTAGGCAACAGCCATAGAGAAAATCCCCTTTCTTTTGAGGGTGGTTGAAAAAGAACATCGCCGTGTACCAGCTTGTCCGGTACACGGCGATTATACTGCTTTTTGATGGAAAATATTGTCAAAGCGGGAGAGGAAAGCCCTCCTTTGGATCAATCCTGGAAGTTCTGCCCCCTTCTATGGTGGAAGTGGTGCAGAGGGGAACGGGTTGAGCCATCCCGTCAATGAGAAATCCCCAACCGGCCGTGCTTTCTGCGTGGGTCGGTTGGGGATTTTATTCCCTAACGGAGAAAGTTCACGGCTGTGTTTTCTTTTCCGTGGGCGGAGTATCAATACCATATTTGTCTTTGATCAGCGTAAGTTTATCTGTGGTGCCCGCAATGACTTTCTCCTCACGGACTACTTTTATGCTTTCCTGCCCATTGGCATCGGTGACGGTCTGGGTGGTGTAGGTGACCTCATAGGCGTTTAGGGCATTCCAAATCATCTGAGCGGCTTCATCCCGGGTTAAGACTTGGGTAGGGGACAGATTCAACCCGTCAAAGAGCTTAGCTTGTGTGGCCAGAATGGTAACGTTGGTGGACCAAGCGGCCCCAGTGAATCCCTCATAATCTGTGGAATATCCTAAGGTGACCAGCAACATTTTCGCAGCTTGAGCGGCGGTTACATGGCCGTCAGGGTGAAAACGGTCCTCACTGACCCCAGAAACGATGTCCTGGGCGTAGCAGGCGGCGATGTAAGGTGTGGCCCATCCCTGAATGTCGATGAAGCTGGTGGAGGGAGTTGTATCCAATGCGGGTTCCCGCCCTCCATTACACAGCAGACAGATCATTTTGCACATCTGTGCGCGGGTGACCTTCCCGTCCGGCCGGTAGAAACCATCCGGATATCCGCCGATGATATTCAGAGAGACACAGACGTCTACCGCCTCGGTGTTTTGAATTTGATCTTGGTCGGAAAATGTTGCGCTGGCTCCTATGGCACTAAGCATGAACAGTAAGCAGATAAAAACGCTGAGAAATCGTTTCCAATGTTTCATAAGAGAGCCCCCTTTGGACGAAAAGTGTCTCAGCTGTGGTGTATATTATCCCCCAGACATTTCCCAAGGGCTGACCCAAATTTCGCAATAGTCAGCATCTACATGAGACGCATCTGTCTTTGCCGTTGCTGTTACGGTGCTTCCATCAGTTAAGAAGACGTTACCCATCCCAGTATACATGACAAGAGTGATTGTGGTGGATGGCATGGGAGAAATGTCGGTTGTTATTGTGTGGCTTCTATCTGGGTTTTTGCCACCGCTCACGACTACAGACATTTTCTTTGCACCGAAATTAGCATAATTACCAAATTGAACAACAAGAGTAATGTAATCGGGGCCGGGGATGGTTCCACTTCCAACAAAAGTATATCCGTTGGAATTTACAGATACGTCAGTTTCTCTGGAAATCAGATCCATAACGTTACGGGCAGCATATGTGTCGGTGTCGCTGGTTTTATTAAAGGCGGCGGCTTGGATGATCTGGTCTTCCTGAGCTTTTGTGGCGCCTTCAGGAATGGTTACGCTAATGACAGAAGACTCAGGAGTGTTGTTATCAGTGCATTTAACAATTTGACACTGAATTGTTTCCCCTGCATATTCGGAGATCCTGTTGTCTTCAGGAATATTTGCTGCATTGGCGAACAACGTGGACGTCATTAAAACACAGAGGGAAAAAGCGGAACAAGCGAAACGTCGAATTTTCATTTTTCTTTCCTCCTGATTGTTGTATATTTGGCAGAGTACTGATGTGCTTGGGGAGTGGAATTGAATAGTGGCGACATGTTACATCTGCACAGGAATCACCTCCAAATTGATATTAAAATCTATATACAAATATAAACTATTAACTATGATATGTCAATAAGAATAAATAAAAGTATTATAAAAATTGTTCCTGTAATAAAAAGGTGGATACCATTTTTAGTGTAACAAATAAGAGTACAAAGGACATGGTTTATGCGGTGGACCGAATGGCGGAACGGGCAGAGAGACCGGTGGGCGGGGTGAGCCGGAACATTCAGCGGCTGACACGTGCGTGCTGGGATGCGGAAAATCGGAAAAATCTGCTTCCCTTCCTTGGCCGGGACATGCCCATCCGGGTGCCCAAAGAGCTGTTGTTTCATCTCGCTTACTATTCTCGTACGGGGATTCCCTATATAAAGGCAATGAAACACCATGCAGCCCCGCCCGTTTAAGACGGGCGGGGCTGCATAAGGGGGAAGGAGGGATAAAACCTTGCTTACAGGGAGGCTTCCTGGGCCTCCAACTGGGCAATCAGGGCGGTGAGTTTTTCCGCCCGCTCCTTTTCCGCGGCGACAACCTGCTCCGGCGCTTTGGCCAGGAAGCCGGGGTTGTTGAGTTTGTTGCTGAGCTTTTCCAGCTCGCCTCGGTTCTTTTTCAGCTCCTTGGCGATCCGGGCCTTTTCCTTCTCCAGGTCCACCAGCTCAGCCAGGGGCATACCGATGCGGGCTGCGTGGGTGATGACGGTGACCACGCCCTTGGCGGCCTCCTCCTTGTCGCTGCCCAGACCGGCGGGGCCGGTGACGGTGACCTGGCTGGCATAACCCAGTCGTTTGAGGAAGGGAATGCCGGCGGTGAAAATATCGGCTTCCTGGGTGGCAATGGTGAGGTGTGCCTTTTTGGAGGGGGGGACGTTCATCTCGGACCGGCGGGCGCGGACGGCTTTCACGGCCTCCATGAGCATCTCCACCGCTTTCTCCTCCTGGGGGAAGGCCAGGCCGGCCTGGGCCTGGGGCCAGGACTGGAGCATGAGAAACTTCACTTGGTTGTCCGCCGCATGGGGCAGGGCCTGCCAGATTTCCTCGGTGAGGAAGGGCATGAAGGGATGCAGGAGCTTGAGCGTCTCCGTGAGCACATAGCACAGTACCCGCTGGGCCTGCTCCTTGGCGGCGAGGTCCTCCCCTTGCAGGCGGGCCTTGGTCATCTCAATGTACCAGTCGCAATAGGTGTCCCAGATAAAGTCGTAAATCTTCTGGGCGGCCACCCCCAGCTCGTAGTGGTCCATGTTTTCGGTGACTTCCGCGATGACGGTGTTGAGCTTGGAGAGAATCCACTTATCTTCCAGCTCCAGCTTCTCCGGCAGGGCATTGTCCTCGATGGTCAGGTTCATCATCAGGAAGCGGGAGGCATTCCAAATCTTATTGGCAAAGTTTCGCATGGCCTCGCACCGCTCCGTGTAAAAGCGCATGTCGTTGCCGGGGGAGTTGCCGGTGACCAGGTTAAAGCGCAGGGCATCGGCGCCGTATTTCTCCGCCATTTCCAAGGGGTCAATGCCGTTGCCCAGGGACTTGGACATCTTCCGCCCCTGGTCGTCCCGGACCAGGCCGTGGATGAAAACGGTGTGGAAGGGGGTCTGTTTGGTCTGCTCACAGCCGGAGAAGATCATCCGGGCCACCCAGAAAAAGATGATGTCATAACCGGTGACCAGCACGTCAGTGGGGTAGAAATAGTCCAAATCCTGGGTTTTCTCCGGCCAGCCCAAGGTGGAGAAGGGCCACAGCGCGGAGGAGAACCAGGTGTCCAGCACGTCAGGGTCCCGCTGGATATGGGCCGAGCCGCACTGGGCGCAGACGGTGGGATCGGTGCGGGAGACAGTCATGTGGCCGCAGTCGTCGCAGTACCACACGGGAATCTGATGCCCCCACCACAGCTGCCGGGAGATGCACCAGTCGTGGACGTTTTCCATCCAGTTAAGATAGGTCTTGGAGAAGCGGTCGGGGACAAACTTGGTCTCTCCTTCCTCCACCACCCGGATGGCCTCCTTGGCCAGGGGGGCCATCTTCACGAACCACTGGGCGGAGATGATGGGCTCCACGTCGTTGTGGCAGCGGTAGCAGGTCCCCACGTTATGGGAGTAGTCCTCCACCTTTTCCATGAGCCCCAGCGCCTCCATATCGGCCACCACGGCCTTCCGGGCGGCGTAGCGGTCCATTCCTTCATACTTGCCGCCGTTGGCGTTGACCACCCCGTTGTCGTCCAGCACCCGGATGGTGTCCAGATTGTGGCGCAGGCCCACCTCAAAGTCGTTGGGGTCGTGGGCGGGGGTCATCTTCACGCAGCCAGTGCCGAAGTCCATCTCCACATACTCGTCGGCCACAATGGGGATCTCCCGGTTCATCAGGGGCAGAAGGCAGGTCTTTCCCACCAGATGCTGGTACCGGGTGTCATTGGGGTTTACCGCCACGCCGGTGTCACCCATCATGGTCTCAGGCCGGGTGGTGGCCACCACCAGATAGCCGGACCCGTCGGACAGGGGATAGCGCATGTGCCACAGGTGGCCGGGCTTGTCCACATACTCTACCTCGGCGTCGGACAGAGCGGTGACGCAGTGGGGGCACCAGTTGATGATCCGGCTGCCCTTGTAGATGAGACCTTTCTCATAGAGCTCACAGAAGGTCTCCCGCACTGCCTTGGAGCAGCCCTCATCCATGGTGAACCGGGCCCGGTCCCAGTCGCAGGAGGCGCCCATTTTTTTCTGCTGGGCCACAATGCGGTCGCCGTACATGGCCTTCCAGTCCCAGACCCGCTCCAGGAATTTCTCCCGGCCCAGGTCATAGCGGGTCAGGCCCTCCTTCACCCGGAGCTCCTCCTCCACCTTGATCTGGGTGGCGATGCCGGCGTGGTCGGTGCCCGGGACCCACAGGGCGGCATATCCCTGCATTCGCTTAAAGCGGATGAGGATGTCCTGCAGGGTGCAGTCCATGGCGTGGCCCATGTGGAGCTGGCCGGTGACGTTGGGGGGAGGCATGACGATGGTATAGGGCTTCTTTTTGGCATCCCGGACGCCGGCGAAGCACTTGTTTTCCTCCCATTGCTGATAAATTCGGCCTTCCACCTCATGGGGGTCGTAGACCTTGGACAGTTCTTTTCTCATAGTGGTTTCTCCTCCATCACGTTGCAGCATTCCGGTTCTCTGGCACCGGAAGCGGATTTCTTTTCTGGGTTTTGGGGGATTGTTTCCCCTCAGAACTCCTGGATCGGCAGCTGGGTGTGCTGGCCGATGAAGGCTTTGAAGGACATTGCGTCTCCGGTGGTGAAGCCGGCCTTGTCCAGAATGATGCCGTGGCTCATGTCGAAAAAGATGACGTACCAGTTCTGGTCGGATACCACGGCGAAAGCCTGCTCATAGGAGTACCGGGTGATGCCGGCCTCGGTGTTGCAGATGATTTCCTCCTCATCAAATTCATAGGTGCACTCCCGCATCCCCCGGGGGAGCTGCCGCTGGGAGGAGCGTAGCTGGAAATTCTTCCAGGAGATGGCCACCAGCAGCAAAATCACGCCGTACAGCAGCAGCAGGCTGCCCACCAGGTTTTGGTGGGGATAGCAGTAAGCGCCGCCCACCAGGCCCACCACGCCCAGCAGCCAGCACAGGCTTTTGGTCCGGCGGGATTTTTCCTTTCGGACACTGGCCTCCGCCAGCCGGTTCAGGGCGGAGAGGGCCTTGATGTCATAGGTGGTGTGATTGACAAAGGGATACAATGACTCGTTCATAAACAACCTCCTTTTCCCGGGTCAAGGGAACAAAAAAACCCTGATCCCCATGGGGGCTCAGGGCGAATCGTTTCCGCGGTACCACCTGAATTCGGACGGGCAGGGCGCCGTCCGCGCTCGTTTTCCCGTAACGGGGGAATGCCGTCCTGCCGTACTGTGGTTCCGGCAGGCAGCTCCGGGACGACCTTCCGCGCCGCTGGGGGGAGACTTGCACCGCCGTCTCCTCTCTGGGCCCCGCACTGCCGCGTACTCCTTCCCATCCTTGCCTTTGCTACATTAAAAAATAGTATAAGAAAACCCGGGGAAGTTGTCAAGGGGAGGGGAAAATTTTTCCCGAAGAAACGGCAGAAAGGGCCGGGACCGGTTGCCGGCCCCCCGGGCTTGTGCTATGATGGGGAAAACGGCTGCCTTGCCAGAGAGAAGGGGAACCATGGAGCTCAATGCCCGCAACGGTCCGAAGATGACGGAAGAACAGATCACAGCCTACCTGGCCCGGATTGGGATTTCCAGCCCGGTGCCCCTGACTTTGGAGGGGTTGGGCAAACTCCAAATGGCCCACAGACTGACGGTGCCTTTTGAAAACCTGGATATTGTGGCTGGACGCCCCCTATCCCTGGAACTGCCACATCTGTATGATAAAATTATTCGGCGCCGCCAGGGCGGTGTGTGCGCGGAACTGAACACGTTGTATAACTGGCTGCTCTACTCCTTGGGGTTTCAGGTGACCAGCTATAATGCCCGGATGCTCTCGCCGGACACCTATCTCTTCCGCCGCCACCGGATTTTGGCGGTGCGGCTGGCGGGTGGGACATATACCACAGACGTGGGCTTCGCCACGGAGAATGCCCGTGTGCCCCTTTTGCTGGCGGAAGGGGTGGTGCAGCGGGACGGGCACTGCGCCTATCGGTATCAGCAAGAGGAATTTTACGGCTGGGTTCAGTGCCAGCGCCGGCCGGGGCATGACTGGGAGCGGATTCAGGCCTTTACCCTGGAACCCCAGATCGACCGGGATTTTGATCCGGTGCTCTTCTTTTTTGAAAAGAGCCCGGCCTCCAATATGAACCAGTTCCCCCGCCCCTCCCTCTATACGCCGGAGGGGATGCTGGCCCTCCGCAGGCATGTTTTTCAGGTGGAGCGCCAGGGGCTGGTGGTACAGGCCACCCCCACCACGCCGGCGGAGGAGCTGCGGCTGATTCGGGAGGTATTTCATCTGGACCCGGCGGGGATTTACGAGGATGCCCCGGCGGAGGGGAAGTGAGCCCCGGGGAGCAGGTCCTGGTCCCGGAAAAGGGACTGGGCGGCAAAGGTATAGTCGGTGAGGGTTTTGGCTTTCCGCATGGCCTTGAGGGGCTTCTCCGGTGCGGGGAAGAGGCGGGCCCAATAGGACCAGAGTTCCTTCATCTTGCCCAGTACAGGCCAGTCCCCGGAGAGGACGGATTGATACCCGTCCAGCAGACGGTCATGGAACGCCTGCAGCTCTGCCTTGGTGAGGGGCGGCCCGCCCTGCAGCTGGCGGCCCAGAGCGGGGTTGCAGACCAGACCACGGCCTGCCATGAGACGGTCAACCGAGGGGAACTGGCGGGCCAAGTCCCAACAGTCCTGGGGAGAGAATAGGTCCCCGTTGTAGCACAACGGCAGGCGGCTGTGTGCCACGGCGTAGGTGAAGGCCTCCCGCCGGGGCTGTCCCCGGTAGAAGTCCCGGCGGAGGCGGGGATGGATGATGAGTTCACAGATGGGATAGCGTTGGAACAGATCCAGCAGAGGGGGCCACTCCTCCAGATTTTCCACCCCAATCCGGGTTTTGATGGAAATATTTACGTCCAGGGTCTGGAAAATTTGGTCCAGGAAACGTGCCAGCGCCTGAGGCTGGCTGAGAAAGCCGGCGCCCTTCTTTTTGGCCACCACTGTGCCCGAGGGACAGCCTAAGTTCAGGTTCACCTCTTTGTAGCCCAAGTCCTGGAGCAGCCGGGCCGAGGCGATGAAATCCTCTGCCCGGTTGGTGAGAAGCTGGGGCACCACCGGGACCCCGCGGTTGTGGTCGGGGTGCATGTCCCGCAGCCCCCTGCCAGTGAGGGGACTGTCCGCGGTGGGGGCGAAGAAGGGGGTATAATACCGGGAGAGCCCGGGAAACATGGCATGGTGAACCTGCCGGAATATCCAGCCGGTGATGCCCTCCAGCGGGGCGAAGGACAGCGGGGGCAGCGTGTGTGGATCAGTCATGGGAACCTCCCGTAGGGTAGTCTGCATATAGTATACAGGGAGATTAGGCCGGTGGGCAAGGGGAATTTTCCGCCCAGCGGCTCCGCCCCTTGCGAAAGAGACTCGGAATGGGTATAATAGAAGAAGCAGAAAGGATATGTTACATCCCACCAAAGGAGGCAGCAATCATGGCAGAATGGAAAGAGTTGGGCAATAAGGCGAAAAACCTCACGTTAGCCGGCCTGGGCAAGGCCCGGGACCTGGGGCAGAGTGCCAAGCTGAACTTGGATAATGTTTCGGAAGAGGAGAACAGAAAACGGATCTACGTGGAGATCGGAAAACGGTTCGTGTCCGAGCACGCCACAGCGCCGGAGGGATATGAAACCTTTTACCGTCAGCTGGAAGAGGTGGAGGGCCGCATTGAAGCCAACAAGGCCCGGCTGAACCAGCTCAAGGACGAGGGTTGAACATCAGAAAACAGAGGAGGGGAGCACCCATTGGGTGCTTCTCTCTATTTGTTACAGAGGAATGAAAGAAAAGTATGCCGCCAAATCATAGCAGCTGCTTTTACTCAGCTGGGAAGAGTGGCGGGAGAGCACAGACAAAACCCGGTGCACTTAAAGTGCACCGGGTTTTCAACCGTGAATCGCTCTTGTGCCGCCGCGCTCAAAGAATCCGACGGGCGGCGAAATAGTTGTCCATGTAGTAGCTGGTGTCCAGACTGCTGATCTTGACCCCGTCCTGGGGGGTGGAAGCGTGGACAATGTTGTTGTCTCCGATGTAAAGGCCCACATGGGTGGGGTACTGTCCGTTGGTGGAGAAAAACACCAGGTCGCCCTGCTGTAAATCCTCTTTGGAAATGGCCACCCCGTTCTTCACCTGATCCCGGGAGGACCGGTTCAGGGTGTAGCCAAACTGGGAATACACATAATAAGTAAAGCCGGAGCAGTCAAAGGTATTGGGCCCGGCTGTGCCGTAGACGTAGGGATAGCCCACATACTGAAGGGCATACTCTACGATTTCCTGTCCCAGCGGGTTGGGAGAGATGTCACTCCCGTCGCCATCGGGCTTGGTAACCGTGTCGTTGTCCTGGACAACCACAAACTCGGCCGAAACATAACCGGTGCGCCCATTGCAGAGAATCTGGTACCAGCCGTTGGTCTTGCCGGTGATGGGGAACCGGTCTCCGTCATAGACGGAACAGAGAATGCCGTAGTTGGTACCCGGGCCCTGACGGACCCGCAGCGGGTCGCCTCCCGCATTGATGCAGGCATAGTTCTCCGCCTGGGCGGCCACGGCGGAAATGGTGGCGCTGTGCTCCTTGCCGTTGGCATCCTGATAGACGACCTCAATCTCCCCCGTTGCCTGACTGGGGTCCACCGGAACAGGGCTGTCATTGTCGGAGACCGACTGGCTGGCGGAGTTGGGGGCGGGGTCCCGGTCCACCCGGATGGCGGTGGAGCTGCCGTCTGCCGGCGCGGCAAAGGCGGGGATGGACAGGGCCGAAGCGGCCAGCAGGCCCATGGCGAGAACCCGGGGGGCAAATTTTACGTGGTTCATTGGTATCTACCTCCATTCTGAGGGGGTGGTCAGCGAGCGGCCAGCGCCCGTTCCAGCCAGACGGAGGCGATGTCAATGGCGGCGTACAAACTGTCTTTCTCGCTGCGTTTGACGACCCGGTCCCGGCCCTTCAGGTCGGGGGCGGTGAGCTGCAGCTGGATGCTGACCTTGGTGGCTACGTTCATGTCTCCCACGGGCTTGGTGTCCATGATCTGGAGCAGAATGATGTGGGAGTCGGCCATGTCGCCGTAATAGATCAGATTGTCCTTCCGGCGCAGGGGATGACCTTTATACATCAGGGGGATCTTTTCGTTTGCCATAAAAACCTCCGTCATCGCATAGAATGGGGGAAAACGCCCTGTCGATTCCCAGGCGGACCGGGGGATGGACAGACGCTTCCCAATACAAATGTAACCAAATTGTAACACATCTGGCCAGCCTTGTCAAATTTCATTCTGTAAACAATGTTTGAACAAAGGGGAAGATCCGTCTGGGCACTTGACAGACAGGGGAGAATGAAGGATAATAAACATCTACCATCCCCGCTGTTTTGTGGGGCGGAGAGGAGGTGCCCGTTTTGGCTGGAGAGGGCAGAAAGCAGATTGCTGGGAACCGGAAAGCCTTCCATGATTATTTTGTGGAGGATAAATATGAGGCGGGCATCGAGTTGGCGGGGACAGAAGTCAAATCCATTCGGATGGGGAATGTCAACCTAAAGGATGCCTTTTGCACCATCAAAGATGGGCAAATGACTCTCAATGGGATGCATGTGAGCCCCTACGAAAAGGGAAATATTTTCAACCGGGAACCCCGCCGCCCCCGCCGCCTGCTGATGCACAAGCGGGAGATCCTGCGGCTTTTCGCAAAGATCAAGCAGGACGGTTATACATTGGTTCCTCTGAGCCTTTACTTCAAAGGCCCCCGGGTCAAGGTGGAGATCGGCCTGTGTAAGGGCAAAAAGCTCTATGACAAACGAGAGGCCGCAGCCAAGAAGGATGCCAAACGGGAGATGGACCGGGCCCTGAAGCAGCGGCGCTGACCGGCAAACCTTACTATGACATAAAAGGAGAGCAGAACTATGGCACAGAATCCCATTGTTACCATTGAAATGGAGGACGGCGGTAAAATCGTCGCGGAACTGTACCCTGAAATGGCCCCCATCAGTGTAAATAATTTTATCAGCTTGGTGAAGAAAGGGTTTTATGACGGACTGATTTTCCACCGGGTGATTTCCGGCTTTATGATCCAGGGAGGCGATCCCCAGGGCGTGGGCATCGGCGGCCCCGGTTACTGCATCAAAGGGGAGTTTTCCGCCAACGGGGTGAAGAATCCTCTCAGCCATAAGCGGGGGGTCCTCTCCATGGCTCGGGCCCAGGCGATGGATTCTGCCGGGAGCCAGTTCTTCATCATGCACGCTGATGGCGAGTTCCTGGATGGGCAGTATGCCGCGTTCGGTATGGTGACCGAGGGCATGGATGTGGTGGACCGCATCGCGGCCACCAAAACTGGCCTGAACGACAAACCCAAGGCTGACCAGCGGATGAAAAAGGTTACGGTGGAAACCTTCGGTGTGGAGTACCCTGAGCCGGAAAAAATGTAAGTGACCAACGGTTTCGCAGCCAAACCGTTCCCGGGACGCCAAGGGCCAATATGTGGCCCTTGGTTTCCCGGTGAGGTGTCGGGGAAAAGACACCTCTGCCTGTGCTGAACCAATGGGCTTGTTGCAAAGCCTCAATCTGGGGGCGTACTGGTTTCGACGGGGACATGGGTGCGGGAATAGCGGGCGGATGGGCCTGTCATCCGAAAAACGGGCAACTTATAAATTAAAGAACAACGACAACGAAGTTCTCGCCGCTGCTTGATCAGCGGCCGTCCAACCCGGAAGGACCACGAGCCGGACTTGGGCGTGATCTAAGTGGTGCACGTGACTGGAGTAAGCTTTGCCTCCAGCATGCACAATGAAGCTACCAACCCATGAAGCATGACGGCTTGCGTCATGGCACGGGAATGTAAATAACCGTCTGCGCCCGGAGAGGTTCCCGAGGAAGTGTTTTCGGACGGGGGTTCAACTCCCCCCGCCTCCACCAACTGACCCTTAAGTGAACTCACTTCCTTAAGGTCAACATCAAAGTGACCGTCTTGTGTATTACACAGGACGGTCATTTTTTTATCGTAGAGGTAGATTTTATTGACATCAGTCCCTGATAATACTTTGGGTCATTGATGTCCCCTAAATTATCTGTCACTGTTTCATTTTAGGATTTATCTCGACGAGCGGTTATACGCTGCTAATGTTTTCCTTGAATGTAGTATGATTTCTCATATATGGGAATAGGTGAAGACGACTTAAAATAAATATTGTCATTTTAGAAAGATATTGATATAATATAACATGTCGTTTTTTAGTATTTCCGAGAATTTTTGGTCGAAATGATAGTATCCTTTCAGATGGGTGATGCTTTAATGGCAGATAAACGGAACATATATCCAAAACCTTTCTTGAGATGGGCAGGAGGAAAGTCGTGGTTAATAAAATATTTGGATTCTATCGTCGGAGATTATAAATTCAATTGTTATCACGAACCTTTTCTGGGCGGTGGTTCAATATTTTTTTATTTTGCTTCAAAGATGAATACTGCCTATTTATCTGACTTTAATAATGAACTTATTGATACATACAGTGCAATTAAAAATGACCCAGATGGTGTAATTTTACATTTAGAGAAATATGTAAATACTGCGGAAGAATACTATCGAATTCGAGCCTTGCGTCCAGAGACTCTTAGTGAGGCTGCAGCGAGATTCATTTATTTAAATCAGACATCATTTAATGGAATTTATCGTGTTAATACAAAAGGTGAATATAATGTTCCTTATGGAAATAGAACAAAAGATTTTATTGAAGCAGATAAATTGAGAGCAGCGTCAAAAGTGCTGAAATCTGCTATATTGCAAGCAGAGGACTTCGATTGTGTTAGAATAAATGTTGCTCCTGGTGATTTGGTATTTCTGGACCCGCCATATACGGTTTCACATAATCACAATGGCTTCATCAAATATAATCAAAAGTTGTTTTCTCTCGAAGATCAATACAGGCTCAAGGCGTTAATCGATTTTATTAAAAAGAAAGGTGCTTATTATATTCTAACAAACGCTGCACATGCCACAATCTATGAGATTTTTTATGAAAAAGATGATCGATGCTTGGAATTAAGTAGAGCAAGTTTGATTGGTGGCGAAAACGCAAAACGTGGAAAAATTCAAGAATATATTTTTACGAACCTTTAGGGGGCTTTGAAATATGGGCTTTATGGACAAGCTTGTGTCTGGTAAAGAATTGATAGGGGTCAAAAAACGTCGCAGCCAGTCATATATATTTGAAAAATTTGAATATGAGCTCCAGGAGAAACGAGAAAGCGAGGGGTGGATTGTCGACAAGGAACTAAAGTCGATGGTTCGTATGAAACGTCCCAAGCCTTTAGATAGGCAATTTGAGGATGATGTCTGGTGTCTGTTTTCTAACCTCGGTTTTTCTTATATGAATAAGGATAGACGTCTGGAAATTCCATATGGAACAGAAGATTTGAATACCACTAAGCAAATTGATGTGTTTGCTGCGGATGAGGAGACCGTCCTTTTTATAGAATGTAAATGTGCTTTTTCTGGGAAAAAAGGAGATTTTAAAACTGACCTTGAGGCGATCAAAGGAATTAAAGAAGGTCTATTTAAGACCGTTCGACGGGAAAAAGAGTTTAAGAAGAAAAAAGTAAAATATATTTTTGCTACGAAAAATTATGAGATAACCGAGCCTGATCGAAACCGTATGAGAGACCTGGGAATCTATCACTTTGATGAATACGGTATAAAATACTTTGCGGAACTTGCAAAGCATTTGGGGGCTTGTGCAAGATACCAACTTTTGGGGACACTTTTTGCAGGGCAAAAAATTGGAACAATGGAGAATAGAATTCCTGCCATTGAAGGCCAAATGGGGGGGCACACATATTATTCATTTTCCATTGAGCCTGAGAAACTTTTAAAGTTAGCCTATGTTTTACATCGTAACGAGGCAAATAGTGATATGATGCCTACGTATCAGCGAATTATAAAGAAGCAAAGATTGAAGGAAATTAGGAAGTTTATTGATAATAAAGGTTTTTTTCCTAATTCCTTAATCATTAGTATTGATACCAACGGAAAAAAGCTGCGGTTTGATCTTGCTACACCTCAGATTGAAAATGCTATTTCTCGTATTGGCATTCTTTACTTGCCTCAATTGTATCGCTCTGTTTATATTATTGATGGACAGCACCGTTTGTACGGATATGCTGACTCTGCGTACGCAGGGAAGGATACCATTCCAGTGGTTGCTTTTGTTAATTTAGATAAAGATAAGCAGGTAGAGCTGTTTATGGAAATTAATGAAAATCAAAAAGCGGTTTCTAAAAATCTCCAAAATACGTTAAATGCGGATTTGCTGTGGACGTCTGAGGATAAAAATAAGCAAAGGAAGGCACTTCGATTAAATATTGCCCAGCGATTGGGTGAGTTACAATCATCTCCATTTTTTAACAGAGTCATAATAGGAGAGAATGAGACTTCTGCTTATTGCTGCCTGACGATTGATACCATTGAAAATGCGTTAAAATCAACACATTTTTTAACGCGTTTTGGAAAGGACAATCATGAAATAGAAGCTGGTACATTTGATCGCGGGAGTAACGATGTTACGCGTGGTGTTTTGTTACCATTTCTCATGGAAGCTTTCCAATATTTCAAAAATGAACTACCAGGGGAATGGGAACTCGGAGATGCTAATTCTGGCGTTCTTACAATTAATAATACTATCCATGCACTTCTTCGCATTCTAAATGATATAATTGATTTTCTCATTGAAAGAGATAAAATCAATCCGAAAATTATGGATACAAGAGTTCTTTTGGAAAAGGTTGAACCTTACTTGGCCCCCCTTGTGTCTTATTTTGGCGCTATAAATGAGACAGAGAGGGAAGGAATCCGTAAAAATTATGGTAGTGGAGGCAAAGCGCGAGTTTGGCGTACTTTCCAGTCAGTTATTAACGAGGCACAACCAGAATTTGAACCAGATGGCCTTAGAGCGTGGATTCGCGATAATTCAAAGCAATTCAATGCAGAGTCCTATACGCTGATACAAGACATTGAACTCATAATTAAATCTGACTTTGCCGATAGGCTCCAGAAAAAGTACGGAGAAAAATGGCTTACACGTGGGATTCCGCCGAGAGTTTATAAACAAGCGAATGCATTAATGGGAAAACAAAATTATGAAAACAGCATCAACGGTATAAATAAAGTTGTAGATATATGGGATTGTGTTACCATTGCAAACTGCAGAGATATTGCTATTTTTAGTTCCAACTGGACAGAACTATTTGAGAATAGCTATACTCGGCCCGAGGAGATATCGATAAGAGGAGGAAAGACGGCAAAAACAGCGTGGATTGCAAAATTTGCAACGATTGCGAATAACAGTAATGCAAGCTATAGTTTTTCAGAAGAAGAGTATTTATTCCTGAAGGCAATTCATTCTTGGCTAAATCATAGAACCTTATCTTAATTGTTTTGATGAAATCAATACGATAGCTGCCCACCAGGATATAGTGATAACTGGTAGGGCAGCTTGTCTCGTTTATAGATAAAGGTCCAAAAATTTTTTTAGATATACATCAAACAAGAGTCTGGATATACATAAAAGATCAGCAATCGTATAAAGGATATTGATTTTAACCGCCTCTTTTCAATAAAAAGCTGCGTTTCAACCTGCAATCTGAGGTTAAAACGCAGCTTTTTATGAAAATAGCAAAAAGGAGAAGAAAGGGATACCCGCTCAGATAGCTCGCTTCTCACAACGCATGTTCAGAGCTGTTAGATACCACTTCCAGTTGGGAAAATGAGATGTTTCTGGCGTTCGACGTATGATTGTAGTCCTTAAGGTCGTATATTTTGTGAACTTTGAATCTGACCGTGTCTCCCACCTTGCACCGGGCCTCTTTCTGGGCCCAATCTGCCAGCCAATGGTTTTCTCCGGAAACCGGTTCCTCTTTCAGGAGAGACGTGGGCAGGAGACCGTCAATCTGGTAAAAGTGATCCCCTCGGAAGCGATTGTAAAATATGCGTTTGATGTCCGCCACATAAAAATCTTGCCGAAAACAGATCGGGGTTCGCTCCTGGGGCAGATGGTCCGGGGAATCATATGGGTCCGGCTCTTCCTTCCGTGGTGCCTGGTCCCAATGTTCTTCCAGGTATCGAATTTGAGGGGCAAAGGCTTGCGAGCAAAGTTCGGTACTTAGGCGTCGAATGAGCTCCTGCTGAGTGTACAGGGGCAGCACAGAGGCGTCATAGAGATAGTCCACAAAAAATATGTGTGGGGCAGCTTCTCCAAAGTCTATGCGGCGCATCCGAAGGGCGTGGCCCTTAGGAAGGTCGTGGGAGAGCGCACGGACCCTTTCATTCAGCAGACAGGCGATTGCGGCATGGAGTTTGCGAAGGGACGCATGCTGTGATGTCAACAGGACGCGGCAGCCCATGCAGTCCAGCCAGAGGGAAGCGGTTTGCCATTGCATGCCCAAGGCCTCGGCCTTGGAAATGGCGCGTGTTTCCTCGGGGTTCCAGTTCGCGTTGTCCTCCGCTTCGGCAGGGACATTTGGAACCGCGCTTTGGCGGGGGGATGTGGATGGAGTTGTTTTGTCTGATTGGCTTAGTCGGGAAAGAACTTGTTTCAGTGTGGCCTGGAGCTCCTGGGACAAGGTTTGATTCCAGTCAACATCCATGCGGTTATATTGCAGGTATCTCAGATGACGGTAGTCGGAAGGGACATCCTTGGCTTCAGCGGTGAGGAGGATGACCTCTTTTTTCAGCGCGTGAGCGATGCCCAGTTCATAGTTGACGTTTGGGTTTCGCCCTGTGACATCTGCCAGGATGACCTTGGCGTGGTGGATGGATTGGGTGATATCCCGTATGATCGGCTGATTGTCGTAGATTTCATCCGCGCGTAAGGGGGATAAACCCTGCGACTGGATCGCTGGAACATATACTTTTTCATAGAGATCGTCAAAACCAATGCCAAAAGGCATGATAACAAAACAGATGTTGTCCATATAATCATCTCTCTTCTGAAATGGTATTGCTATTTTAATAATTATAGCAAAAAAGAAGGAAAAAGGGAACCTGCTATGTTTTCTCTCCGAAGAACTGTTTTTATAGAAGAACTGCGCCGCCTGATGAGGTCCTTCTCTGTGAAAGGAGAGAAATTTGCTCATTTTTGAAGAACGAAGATGGAAAGAAACTTGACGTGTCCGCTCAGATATAACAAAATGACAATGAAATGACGTGTTAAACATGTTTCAAATGGGAGGCTGTTATGAGATGGGAGGTGTAGTCACCATATATTCAAGAGAGACTTGAGCCGGGGGTGAAAACGAAGTCCTTCCAAAGGGAAACGATTCAGGGAGAGTCTGCTGAGAAGTTGGAGAGGAGGTGGTCCTTTTGGCGTTGTCAGCTAAAGACCAGCGGGAGCGGGATTGGCTGGCGTTTTACCGCCTTGCGGAACAATACCGACGGGAACACGGGGATCTCTTGGTCCCCAATGACTATGTCTGCCAAGGAAAACGCCTTGGAGCCTGGATTGGCACCCAGCGTATGGAATACAAAAGCCGTACCAATCCGCGGTTTACCCAGGCGCGGGTGGATCTACTCAATGCCATTGGTATGGTCTGGGATGTCAGGCAGTTTCAGTGGAACAGAATGTACCAGGCATTGGAACGGTATCTGCAAAAGCATGGCACGGCGCGGGTCCCTCAGTCCTATGTCACAGAGGAGGGGGTCAAGCTGGGAATCTGGCTGAACAAGGTTCGCATGGAGTACAAACGGGGACGCTTGTCCCAGGCGCGACAGGCCCAGTTAGAGGCCCTGGGCGTGGTTTGGGAGCCAGAAGTTCTGCGCAGGGAGAGCTGGGAGCATTTTTTTGCGCTGCTGGAGGACTATGTTGTTTGTAACGGGACATTTCCGCCTGCCACGTACCAAACGGAGGCTGGCGTGAAGCTGGGGATTTGGCTGTCCAATCAGAAACAGGACAGAAAAAACGGAGCACTTGCACCTGACCGCCTTCAGAAGCTGGAGGCTCTGGGGGTGATATGGGATGTGCCGGAGCAGGCGTGGATGGACCGCTACCGACAGGCAGAGGCATATTTTCAGTGTCATGGGCACCTTTGCCCTTACCAGAGACGGAATGCGCCCTTGCCCGCGGGGCTTTCCCAGTGGCTGACTGCCCAGCGAAAAGCCAAGCAGGCCGGAAAGCTATCGCCGGAAAAGAGCCGTATGCTGGAGTCTGTTGGCATGATCTGGGACGTGTACCAATCCCTTTGGGAGACGGCCTACCAGCAGGCGGAAGCATACGTTCAGCGCCACGGGCATTTGCGGGTCTCCAAGGACAGTGGGCCGGACCAGTTTTTAGGGCGCTGGATCAGCACCCAGCGAAAAAACTACAAAAAGGGGGTCCTGAACGAGGAACGGACCCGAAAGCTGGAGACCCTTGGAATGGTGTGGGATGCCGGGGTAGATTCGGAAGAGCTGTGGGAACAGTGGTTTCGAAAAGCCTCTGCGTATTATGCGGCCCACGGGCATCTCAACCCCATGGAAGGAGAGCTGCGTACCTGGGTGCTGGCCCAGCGGGCTGCAAAGAAAGGAAAACGCGGCTGCTTGACAGAAGCGCAAATCCAACGGCTGGAAGGGATTGGTATGGTCTGGGAGCCGCTCACCGACCAGTGGCAGGAGATGTATCAGCATGCCAAGGCGTATTATCAGGTCCATCAGATGCTCAATGTTCCCTGCAATTATAGCACGGAGACGGGGGTGCGGCTGGGACACTGGATTGCCCGGCAGCGGCGGTGCTATAAAAACTTTCTGGCCGGGAAGGAGGGCCAGGGCATTGGCACCATAACGCCAGAGCGCATTGCTCAGCTCAACGAACTGGGTATGATCTGGGATGGAACCCAGGCCACGGCAAAGACCTCTTTTCGGGCAAAGGCGCTCCTTTTCTATCTGAAGAAACCGTTTCCTGATGTTGTGAAAGTTTCCCAATGGCAGGTGGTGGGAGTGGAGTTGGACCTCTATATTCCCTCCCTTCGAATCGCCATAGAATACGATGGATACCAATGGCATCACAACAAGCTGGCGCTGGATGAGCGAAAAGGGGAAATCTGCCGCCGCTTTGGCATTCGCCTGATCCGCATACGAGAGCCCGGCTTGCCTCAGGCCTCCCGGTGTGAACGAGTGATTGTGCTGGATGATTCGGGAGAGGCGGCTTTTGCGGAAGCCATCTGTACGTTGTTTCGCTGGCTGAACCTCCCTGATCCCGCGCCGGATATCGCCCGGGACCGCCCAGCCATTCTGGAAACCTACCGGGATGTTACGGCCAGGGCTTGGGATCAGAGCTATCAGGCGGTTTATCGTTATCACCGTAGACACGGTACCCTCTCTATCCCCGCCGATTTGACCAGTCCCTCCGGGGTTAATTTGGCCGGCTGGCTCCATTCCCAGCGGGAGGCCTACCGCAGCAATGAGCTCACGGCCCTGCAAATTCAGAAGCTGGAGGCCCTTGGCATGCAGTGGGCCCCCTTTGAGGCGCGCTGGCAACGGATGTATCAGCTGGCAGCGGCCTATGCCCAGCGCCACGGGGACCTGCGGATTCCCCATGATTATGTCACAGAGGAGCATGTGCGTCTGGGGTCCTGGCTGGCCCATCAGCGTGAGCTGTACCGCAAGCAGGCGCTGACGCCCCAGCGTGTCAACCGATTGGAGCAGCTGGGGATCTGCTGGGCGCCCAACCAGTCCAGGCGGCAGGAATATCTGCAGGCTGCCCAGGCCTATCATCAGGCGACGGGAGGACTGGATATCCCAGCGGATTGTACCACGGAGACGGGGCTGCGCCTTGGTGCTTGGCTGGCAAACCAGAGGAAACGGTATCGGGCGGGGACACTGAGCTCCCGGCGGATTCGCGAATTGGAGGCGTTGGGGGTCCAGTGGGAGCCGCCGTCACCGGACCGATGGGAGGAGATGTTCTCCCTGGCCCGTGCCTATTATCAGGACCACGGACATCTTCGCATTGGGGTCAGTTATGTCACCGAGGACGGACGTGCATTGGGACGATGGATTGCCCAGCAGCGCCGGAAATTTCGCAGAGGTGCCGGGGAGGGGGTGCGCACGGCACAGGAACACCAAAAACACAGGCTGGACGAGATCGGAATGGTATGGGACCCGTATTGGGAACGATGGTGGGAGAAATACCAGGTGGCAAAGACCTACTACCAGGCCCATGGCCATCTGAACCTCCCTGTGAACTATGTCACGGAGGAGGGAGTCAAATTGGGCATGTGGCTGTCCTCCCAGCGGCAGGCCATGCGGGGGAATCCCAATTTCCTCATGACGCCGGAGCGGAAGGCGCTGTTGGATCAGATTGGAATGCATTGGACCCTCCGGCGGATGAATCCGAATGCCCGGCGGCGGCCATAATATCGGAACTTTTGCCCAGGAAAAAACCGGCGGTTAAGCTTGACCGCCGGTTTTTTCTATGGATGCATCTGGCCTTCCCTTGCAAGTGCCAGAGAATGTGCCTGGACAAAAGTGTTTCAAAATGATAATATTGTGAAAAATTTTGAGAAAGTGCACTGGGAGGGAGCCTGTAAAGAGTGAAGGGGAAAAACTGGCGGGGCGAAAGCCCCGCTTTTTGACGCAAAAAACAGGCATACTATTTCCTAAGTCAGAAAAATGAAAAAGAGCACCTTGCGAAGGAGGATTTTCTATGAAAAGGCGTGTCATGAGGCAAGAGGATGTTGCGGAATTCTGCCGGTATTTGCAGGGGGAGGAACGGAGCCAGGGGACCATCGAAACATACCGCCGGGAGATCAGGGCGTTTGCGGCCACGCTGCCGGAGAATCGCGTGGTTACCAAGGAGGTGGTGGTGGCCTGGAAAGAGACCCTGGCAAAGCGGTACGCGGTGAGCACGGTCAACGGGAAACTGGCGGCACTCAACGGCCTATTTTCCTTCCTGGGATGGCGGGAGTGCCGGGTGAAGCCTCTGCGGCGGCAGCGGGAATTGTTCCGGGATAAGGGACGGGAACTGGACAAGGGGGAGTATCTCCGCCTGCTCGCTGCGGCCAAGAGGAGGGAGAACTGGCGGCTGTACTATCTCATGGAGACTCTGGCCTCTACGGGGATGCGGGTGTCGGAGCTGCGTTTCGTCACAGTGCAGGCGCTGGCCGCCGGCCGGGTGCGGGTGGACTGTAAGGGGAAACACCGCACGATCTTTTTGACAGCCAAGCTGTGCAGGGCTTTAGGGAATTACTGCCGGCGGCAGAAGAGAACGTCGGGGCCGGTCTTTGTCACCCGGACCGGGCGGCCTGTGGACCGTTCCAACATCTGGCGGGAGATGCGGGCCCTCAGCACCCAGGCGGGGGTGGGGGAGAGAAAGGTGTTTCCCCACAACTTCCGGCATTTGTTTGCCCGGGCGTTTTACAGCCTGGAGAAGGATATGGCAAAGCTGGCGGACCTTTTGGGACACGCCAGCGTAGAGACGACTCGAATCTATATTATGGAGAGCGGTGCGGAGCATAAACGCCAAGTAGAACGGCTGGGATTGGTCATTTAACAACAAAATTCTGATTTTGTGGTAGCATTTGAAAAACTCTTCCCGAAAAAGCGTGTTCTGTCTGGAGAGAAAACTATATTTTTACATATTTTAGCATAAAAACATGTCTTAAATCAAGAGAAAAAACAAACGAAGACATGAGAAGGAGCTGGAGAACCTGAAAAAATTTCTCCAGCCCGTTCTCATGTCTTTTTTCTGTGTTTCGCTGCCAAGTGCTGGGAGATGAGCCCCTGATAGAGGGAGAGGTCTCCTCCACACTACAACAGAATCAGAATTTTGTGGTAGTGCGTCTGTGGGGAAGCGCCCACAAAGGGGGTGGAGGATGCGAGAGAGCTTGTATGACTACTGCACACGAACCCGCCGGCAAGCACTGCTGGAAGAGTGGGATGTGGAAGGCAACGGGGCACTGACGCCGTTGGCCCTTTCCCATGGCAGCCGCCAGAAGGTTTGGTGGCGCTGCGGGGCGGGGCACCGGTGGCAGGCGGCGGTCTACACCCGGACGGGAGCGGAGAGCGGCTGCCCGTACTGCGCGGGGAAGCGGCCCTGGCCGGGATTTAATGACCTGGCCTCCCAGGAGCCGGCGCTGGCCGCCCAGTGGCACCCGGAGAGGAACGGCCCGCTCACCCCGGACCAGGTGGTCTGTGGGAGCACCCGGCGGGTGTGGTGGCAGTGCGGCAGTGGGCACGTCTGGGCCGCGTCGGTGAAGTCCCGGGCGGCGGGCGCCGGCTGCCCCTATTGTACCGGCCGGCGGATCAGTCCCGGGGAAAATGATTTGGCCACCCTGTATCCCGCCCTGGCCCGGCAATGGCACCCCACCAAAAATGGGGGGCTGACCCCGGCGGCGGTGGCCCCCGGCAGCCGGCGGCGGGTGTGGTGGCAGTGCCCCCAAGGGCACACATGGCAGGCGGCGGTGTTCTCCCGGAGCCAGGGCGCCGATTGCCCGGTGTGCACGGGCAGGACGGTGCTGCCGGGGGAAAACGACCTGGCCACAGTGTTTCCCCAGCTGGCCCGGCAATGGGACCAGGAGAGGAACGGGGCCTTGACCCCCCAGCAGGTTTCACCGTACAGCAACCGCGCCGTCTGGTGGCGGTGCGGCTTGGGGCACAGCTGGCACGCGGCCATCAGCACCCGGGCCTGGGGGAGCGACTGCCCCTACTGCGCCGGGCGGAAGGTCCTGGCGGGGTTCAACGACCTGGCGACCCGGTACCCCGAGCTGGCCCAGACGTGGGACCCTGTCCTGAACGGAGCCTTGACCCCGGCCATGGTCACCCCGGGAAGCCACAAGAAGGTGTGGTGGCGGTGCCCGGAGAACCACGTGTGGAAAGCCGTGGTCTACTCCCGCACCAGCGACAAACGCTGCGGCTGTCCGGTGTGTGCCGGGAAGGTCAGCCAGAAGAATCTGGGGCGGTACCAGGTTCCCCTTGTTCCGGGCGGGGTGGAGAAAACGCCGGAGTAGATCCACAGCGGGCTTCCCAGGGGTGGGAGCCGAAGCAATGCAACCAGAGGAGGAGACAAAAAATATGAAGAAACGATTATTGGCCATGCTGATGGTCTTGTCCATGGCCCTCTCCATTCTGCCTATGAGCGCGATGGCGGCGCCGGACGGTGATGAAGAAGCAGGTAAGAAGCAAGCGGAAGCTCAGATTTCGGGAGGAACCTCTGCTGAGTATTATACTTATGATGGGGAAAGTTGGAGTGAGAAAGGAGAAACGAGTCCAGAAGTAAAAAACAACGAGGAGAATCCTAAAGTTACGGTCTCGAAACAGATTCGCCCCACTGGAACGGAGAATCAATTTGATATCGCACTCAAAGTAGAGGCGAAAGAGGCAATTGAAACCAGCACAAAGTCGCCGGATGCGGCGGTTGTGTTGGTAATTGATGTTTCTCCGTCAATGGATTACTGTGCGACATGCGGAAAGACTATGGGAAGATACCATGATAGGAACTGTAAAGGAGAAACCTCAAGATTGGACGAGGCAAAGAGCGCCGCAAAGGAATTTTTAGATACTTACGCTGCATCTGGAATGGAGCGTGGTGTTTCTGCGGCAAAGCGAATGGTTTCTATTGTTGCTTATCATGGAGAGGCTGTTACAAAACTCACGTGGGGAGATGTTAGTACGGCCCAGCAGTTGAACAAGGCGAAGATGGTAATAGATTCCATTGAAAATGGTATTTATTTTCGGAGTTCAACTAATATTGATGATGGGTTAAAAAGAGCAGAAACAAACTTAAAAAGTAATACAATTAATGAAATTGATAACAAATTTTTAGTATTGTTAACTGACGGTGAGCCAAATGAGACTACGTATGATAAATTAAGCGAGGATGAGGGGTATGTATTGCCTGAAGGGTATGATATGTCAGAATATAGAGACACTGAATATCAAAGACCTGCCAAAAGGGCAATGTATATCCGTAATCAATTAGACACAACATTTTATTCCATTTCTTTTGCTGCGGGAGATAAGGTATCAGAGTGGATGAATAGCTTCTCCAACAAGTGCGTCACGGCAGACAATGCAGAAGAGCTTGAGCTTGCCTTTGAGGATGTTATTTTTCGATTGCTCCTTTCTGTAGATGCATGGAAAGTGACAGACCCGATGGGAGAGTATATTCAGTACCAAGGAGTAGAAAATAGCGGACAACATTATACCGGGGCGATAAAAGAAAAGGATGGGACTTTAACTTGGGATCTCAGAGCAGATTTGATGGGAGGCGCGACTACGATTGTAGACAAGAATGGAACTCCTATTGCTAAAGATCAGTATCGGCCAGGGATGGAGTGTACCATTACTTATAATTTAACGTACCGAGTTTCCTTAGATGTAATGGGGATGGTGGAGGATGAGGCTGTATTTACGGACAATGCAAGTGCCTATATCCTCACAAATGGTCCGACGAAATTGGATTACTATTTAACACAAGGAGAGCAAGGAGAAGACCCAATTTACGTAGATGATGAAGGGAAGCCAATTGCGTCTGGTGAGAATCCTCTGCTGACGATGTATTTCAAAGTGCCCAAAGTGAGAGGGCATGTTGGTACATTGGAATTTACAAAGGTGAATGCTGGAGAACAACCACTAAGTGGAGCAGAGTTTACGCTGAAAGCTGACGGCGGGGATTGGCAAAAGGAAGATGGATCAGATAATGATGGCAAAATCTCCTTTACAGATATCCCGTCCGGCCATGTTTATACCTTGAAGGAAACCAACGTACCGGAGGGGTACGTAGCAGTAGAGCGGATTGACGTTACAGTGTCGTACGGCGAGGTGACTGCGAAGGAGATTACTGACGGCACGTTGATTGACCCGGTGGCAACGGGGAGTTTGGCCATTTCCAAAACGGTCACGGCAGAGAGTGGACTGGAGGCGGATAGCGATCAAGAATTTACCTTTACGGTTGATTTTAACGGAGAGGATGTTCTTAAAGGTGAGTTCCCCTACACTGTATCGGGATCGGAGACTGGGAACGGCAACGTTACCGACGGTGCAACGATAACACTAAAGGCGGGAGAAACTGCCACCATTACGGGACTTCCTGTGGGAACGACCTATACCGTGACAGAGACAAACATCCCGGCGGGGTTCGTGCCAGAGAACAATTCCTTACAAGGAAGTATTTCTAAGGAAGAGAGCAAGGCTGTATTCACTAATACGTATACCGTTACTCCCGCAACCCTTTTAGGAGAAACCTGTCTGACGGTAAAAAAGGAAATCAAAGCAGGGGATGAACTCTATACCTGGGGAGAGGACGATTCCTTTACCTTTAGCATCTCTGCAAAGGAAGGAACACCGATGCCCAACGAGAAATCTATAACTATCGGCAATGGGACCGATGATTATACTGCCTCCTTTGGGAATATTACTTATGAAAAACCGGGTACCTATAAGTATAACATTCGAGAGAACCCTTCGAATATTCCGGGTATGAGCAGTGACACGAAGGTTTACATCGTAACGGTTAATGTAGAGGTTCAGGATGGCAAGCTTGTGCCGAAAGTGACGTATCGGGTACAGCAAGGGGATAAGAGTAGCAACTATACTGAATACGATACAAATAAACTCTTATTTACCAATCTGTATGATACAAGCAAACAGACAGTTCGTATTTCCGGGAACAAAGAGCTGAAAGGGGAACCCCTTGACACGGGAGACTTCCAATTCCAACTGATCGGGGTACAGAAAGACGATGGAAAGGTCATTCGAGATCAGAGTGAGGTTGGAGACATTCCTCTGCCTGGAGAATTGACTATCGGAGGGGAGGTGTCCAACGGTTCTGCACAGGGTGACCCGGGCAATATCTTCTTCGGCACCATTACCTACGATGTGCAGGATGCAGGAACCTACAAGTATTACTTCCAGGAAGTTGTCCCGGAAGACGAAGAACCCGGCATGGTCTATGACGACGAAGAAAAGGTTGTCACAGTTACGGTGACCTATGATGAAGGGGTTCTAAACGCAACCGTGTCTGTGGATACTGGTGATGGGACAGCAGCTGGAGAGAGTGCGTCCCTGACTTTCCATAACGTCAAGAAGGAAGCTACCTTGGATGGAGACGGAGACGCGGCGCTCACCGTGAAGAAGACCCTCACCGGGCGCGGCTGGCTGCCGACGGATCAGTTTACTTTCCAGCTTGCGGCAGAAGATGATGATACGAGCCAGGCGCTTGAGGATGGGACAGTGAAGCTTGAGAACGCCTTGGGGGATGCAATGGTGACAACGATTCCAGAGTCTAAGACCATCCAGGCGGGGAACAGCGTCATCAGCAACACCAAGACGGGTTCGTTTGGGGACATCACCTTCTATGAGACGGGAAAGTATACCTTTACCGTTACGGAGATGAAACCCGGCGAAGGTGCTATCGAAGGTGTTACGTACTCTCTGGCAAAGTACACGGTGACGGTGCAGGTGGATGAGAACGAGGATGGAACCTTAGCTAAGCCGGAAGTTACCGTGACACAGACAACCAATGACAAGGGAGACGCAGTATCCGAAGTCGGCGCGACAACGCTCCAATTCACCAACACCGTTGCGGAAAAAGGAAACACCAAGTCGGTCACAACAGGCACAACAGAGGACCCTGACGGGATTGACCCCGACGGCAAAGTGGCCGGCGTGGGCGACATCCTGACCTATACCATCCAGTGGGTCAACGACGCGGTGGATGAGAATGGAAACGCGATAGCGGCTACGGTGACCGTGACGGATGCCATTCCCAAGGGAACCGAGTATGTGGAAAATAGCGCGGAGAACGCGACCTATGACGACGCTACCAAAACCTTGACCTGGACAATCAACAATGCCGCCGCCAACGACACCGGCACAGTTTCCTTCCAGGTGAAGGTGACAGAAGCGGCAGTGAAGAACGACGAAGACAACATGATTGAGAATCAGGCAACGGTCGAGGTAGGGGACAATGAGTCCAAACAAACCACGAAGACAGAGACCTACGTCCCCGAAAAGTCTGTCACAGGGTATCAGCCGAAGGACGGAGATGCCACGGAAGTGCCGCAAACCGGCCTCAAAGTGGGCGACCAGCTGACCTACACCATCTCCTACAAGAACACCGAGGACACAGAGGCAACGGTGACCATCACGGACAAGGTTCCCACGGGAACAGAATTTGTATCGGCGGACAGTGGCGGTACATTAGACAAAGGATCGGGTATAGTGACCTGGACGCTGAGCGAGGTGCAACCAGGCGCCACCGGTGAGGTCACCATGACCGTTAAAGTAGTCTCCGGCGCGGAAGCCACCGTGGAAAACACCGCTTCGGTCCAGATTGGCCAGGACGGCCCGACGGTGAGCACCAACACGGAATCCACCCAAATTGACGAAAGCGAGCGGACCGTCACCATCACCCCTGCGGACATCATTGTGTACACCGGCGGCGATGGGTACGAGAGTGTGGTTGGCAACCAATCTGGAGCAGCCCGGGCGGGAGACGATGAGGAAATGGGTGATCAGAGCAACGGCCTGCCTGAGCCCGGCTACTATATCACGCTGCCCGATTGGCTCAACGACCAACTGAATATCAAAGAGGATCCCACCGAGGAGGGAGCAACCGATCTGTCTAAGATTTTAACCTTCACGTATGCGGATGACGAGGAGCAGACGCGAGAGTGGTCCCTTGCTCTGTACTACGATGGCGAGGACGGCACCAGCTACGAGGAAACGAGGGTTGAAGGCGTAACACGGAACCGTTACGTTTACCGTATGAACCCGGCGGTAGTTGACGGGGAGAAAATCCCGGTCAGAGTACAGTTTGTCCCCAAGAACGATCCAGATAGCATTCCCACACTCAGCGATGACTTCACGCTGGACCTGGGGACGCTGTATCAGCAGTATAGCATGACCATCTATCCCGGCCTGCTGGAGCAGGATTTGGTGGAAGCACAAGTTAAGTTAAACGGTGAGGATGATACGGAAACCTTACCCGTTAAGGTGGGCAATGGGACCCTCACAGTCCGCGGCACCACCAATGGGGAGGTGACAACGAAGGTTGCCACCACAACCGATGACGTGACGAAAAACACAAAAACCATTGATGAGACAACGGGTTGTACCATCACAGCGGTTGCGGATGCGGACACCCAGTACGTGATCAACGACTCCCATGTCACAGTGGAGGCAGAGAATGTTCACCTGCTGGCGGATGAGCTGTCCCAGGGGGATACCGCAGAAGGCGATGCGGCCAATGAAAGCCAGCAGATTCTAAAGGACTATCTGGTGAAGAATGACCAGGCGGAGACCGACGACCACTACATCTATCAGTATTTGGACCTGGTGGATGAGACCAACGGCCGGGCCTGGGTCACTGCGGATCGGCCGGTGGATGTCTACTGGAAACTGCCCAAGGGCTCTGACAGCAACGATGACTTTAAGCTTGTCCATTTCACCGGGCTGGACCGGCAGTATGACGAAGAAACGGAGGGCCTGATTGGCCAGGAGGGGTACGAAGTAGAGGAGTACACTACCTCCAATGGCGGGCTGAAGATCGTCACCCTGGACGGGGAACAGTATCTGAAGTTTGCGACGCAGGAGTTCTCTCCCTTTGTGCTGGTTTGGGACGAGGTTTCCAACAGCAGCGGCGGCGGTGGAGGCGGCGGCAACAAGCCCAGCCTGAACACCGAGGACCACTACGGCTACATCGTGGGCTACCCCGTGGACTATGAGACTGGCGAGCCCACCGACGACCAGGCCAGAAAGCCCGTGAAGCCCCAGGGAAAGATCACCCGGGCCGAGGTGGCCACCATCTTCTTCCGGATGCTCACCGACGAGAGCCGGAACGAGTACTGGAGCCAGAGCAACGACTTCACCGACGTGGCGGCGGACGCCTGGTACAACAACGCCATCTCCACCATGGCCAACGCAGGTATCCTGGACGGCTATGAGGACGGCAGCTTCCACCCCAACGGGTACATCACCCGGGCGGAGTTTGCCACCATCGCGGTGCGGTTCTTCGACCTGACCTACCAGGGAGAGGACCTCTTCCCGGACATTGACGGCCACTGGGCCCAGGAGTACATCAACCAGGCCGCGGACGCGGGGATCATCGAGGGCTATCCCGACGGGACCTTCGGCCCCCAGAAGCAGATCACCCGTGCCGAGGCGGTGACCATGGTCAACCGCACCCTGGACCGGCACCCCGACCCGGACCACTTCCTGGAGGACATGCTGGTCTGGCCGGACAACCTGGACACCGAGGCGTGGTATTATGCAGACATGCAGGAGGCCACCAACTCCCACGAGTACCAGATGAAGAAGGACGCCCAGGGCAACGAGTATGAGGTGTGGACCAAGATCCTGCCCATTCGGGACTGGGAGGCCCTGGAAAAGGAGTGGTCGGACGCCAACTCCTCCGAGAATCCCGGCGACGTGGCGGGCTGACCGCCGCGTCCCCTTCCCGGACAACACAGCCAAAAGGAACAGACGAGAACCCCTCGTCTGTTCCTTTTTTTGTGGGCATGATCCCGTGCCCCTGCCGCATAGGGTAAGGGGAAGGAGGGATGCGGGATGCCACAGACAGAATGCCCGGCGCAGGAAGCGGCCTGGCGCAGCACCACGGAACGAACCCCCAAGGCCTTTCGGCGGCTGATGTCGCAGTGTGGGAGCGGCGTGGAGAACTGTCTGCTTCCAGACAGCGTGGCGGGGTTTGTGGAAGGGGAGCATTGCAGCGTACTGCTCAAAGCCCTGGGCGACGGGCATCTTCGGCCCATCAGCAGCATGGTGGATGCCAGCGTGCGGGACCGAAACAAACCGGGCGCGTGCTACGTGTATTTCCGGGTGATGAAACGGGGAGAGACACCCATTCGCATGGCCTTTGGCAGCGTGGGCTCCTCCCGGATGGAGTACAAGGCGCGGATGCTGTTCCGGCCCAGGATATGGACCGCCAGCAGAGGCGGGTATGTCAGTGACCGGGATGGCATGGGAAACATCAACGGGACCCCCTTCTCCCAGACAAAGCAGCAGCAGACGCTGGAGACCCTTCTGGCCATGGACCGGACCGGGCGGGGCAACGCGGAGGTCGGCATCTATGGTCCGGTCTCCATGGAGGACCTTGACAGCGCCTGGTGTGTGTTTCCCTTTTCCCTGCACAAAATCCAGCAGAAGGTCCAAGCGGGGCAGAGGGCGGGGGAGCAGATGGTCCGTCGTCCCCAGCCGGCGCTGGTGCGCCCGAGGGGGCGCCCCGTCAACCTGGGACGGCCTGGGGCGGCGGCGTATCTGGCCCGCCCAAAGCCCCAGGTGGAGGGCATGTCTGCCCAGGCAAAGCTGGAGGAGGCGGTCAGGTGGTACCAGAGTTTGTCGGCCCACCTCCCCCATGTGCGGGACAGGGGCGCGGTCTCAGGGGGCGGGCAGGCGCACTGGATTCAATTTTCCCGATAGGAGGCAGAACCATGGAACAATGGGAAGCAATGATGGGCGGCAAGACGTTTATCACCGACCTGGGCGAGGAGCGGCACGCTGAGATCAACGGCGTGGACACCGTGGTGGGCCGGTACGCGGTATGGTCCCCCATCCGAAACGCCAGCCGCCACCAGATTGTGGAGGTGGGCTGCGATTTGCAGGCCCTGGTGGAGAAGTACCAGATTCCCGACAGCCGGGTGTGTGTCCTGGCGTAAAAAGGAGGCAGAGCGATGCAGGTTGAGTTCGGCCGCCTGGTCACGGCCCTGGGGCAGGCGGTCTCGGAGGCACAGCGGGCGGTGGCGGCCCACGCGATTGGAAACTATCTGGCCTACTTCCGGCGGGGGCCCGCCGACCAGGACGGGGGCGCGGGCTATGCGCCCAACACGACCTCGATCCTGTTCCCCGCAGCCGACGGCGGAGAGGAGGGGGCACGGGTTGCGGTGCCCTTGGTGACCCTGGCCCACCACAACGCCGTGGGTCTGGACAGCGTCCGCATTAAGCTGTGTGCGGCGGCCGCGGTGGACGAGGAGGAGAAACTGCTGCTGGATTTCTCCCCGCCGGGGAGAGCCAGCGGAGAACCCCCGCTGCTGACGGAAATGGAACTGTGTTTTCGCTGTGATGACCCGCCGGAAGGAACCGCGCGGGTCACCACCGAGATGAACAAATCATTATAAGAAAAGGAGATATTGACCATGGCAGAAGAGTTTGGGAGAAGTTTTGCCACGCTCCCTATGGGGCAGCTGATCTGCGGGCCGATCATCGCGGTGGCCCAGGGACAGTCTGAGCTGTGCAGGGTGTATTTGGACTACTTATTTGAGCTGGCGTTTCGGGAGGGCGACCCGGAAAAGGGGATTAACAGCGTGAAATTTAAGCTGCCCCGCCAGATCGTGACCCCTGAGGGCGACACCAAGACAGTGGAGCTGGAGGTGGAGGCCCCGCTGCTGTCCCTGGTGCCTGTGCCGGCGTTTACCATGGACGAGGCCACGGTGCAGTTTACCATGGAGGTCAAAGACATCAAAACCGACAAGAGCGGCAGCGCCTCCTCCCTGGACACAATGGCAAAATTCTCTGCTTGGGGGTTCAGCTCCAGCGTGACCGGGAAGGTGACCACGTCCCATGAGAATACCCGAACCACAGATCAGTCGGCCAAGTACGACATTTTTGCCCGGGCCTCTCAGCAGCCCCCGGCGGAGGGGATGGCAAAGCTCACGGCCCTCTTTGCGTCGGTGGTGGAACCCATTGAGGCGGAGGGCAGCGGCGGCTGAATCCCCAAACACAATAGGAACCTGCCCTGTTTCGGGGCAGGTTCCTATTGTGCTTTAGGGAGCGGAAAATGGGGCTGTCCATGCCGGGCAATGTTTGGTATACTATTCCTGTAATCCAGAGAAACAGGCCAACAGGCCGGAGAGAAGGTGGGTTCATGCTGCAGGAAACGCTGGCCTATGAGGTGCTCTCTGTGGTGGAGGAGATTCCGGCGGGGAAAGTGGCCACCTATGGGCAGATTGCCCGGCTCATCGGCCGGCCCAGGAACGCCCGCCTGGTGGGGCGGATTCTCCGGGGGGCCGAGCAGTATGGGAGCTATCCCTGTCACCGGGTGGTAAACCACGCAGGCCGCCTGGCCCCCGGCTGGCCGGAGCAGGCGGCCCTGCTCGCGGCGGAGGGGGTCTTCCTGAACCAGAGAGGTTGTGTGGATTTGGCCCGGGACCAGTGGGATTGCTGACAGAAGTACAGAGGAAAGGAGGGGCACCATGGCAAAGCGCGAGGTTCTTCGGCAGTATTTTGGGCACAGCAATTTTCGGCCGGGCCAGGAGGCCCTGATTGACGGCATCCTGGCGGGCCGGGACGCCCTGGGGATCATGCCCACCGGCGGCGGCAAGTCCCTGTGCTATCAGGTCCCGGCACTGCTGCTGCCGGGGCTGACCCTGGTGGTGTCCCCGCTGATCTCCCTGATGAAGGATCAGGTGGCGGCCCTCAACGGCGTGGGGATTCCCGCGGCTTTCCTGAACAGTGCCTTGGATGCCCAGGCATTCCAGGCGGTCTGCCGGGAGATTCGGCAGGGGATGCACAAACTGATTTACGTCGCCCCGGAGCGGCTGCTCCAGGAGGGGTTTCTGGCGCTGATGCAGGAGCAGAAGATTGCCCAGGTGGCGGTGGACGAGGCCCACTGCATCTCCCAGTGGGGCCAGGATTTCCGGCCCAGCTATCGGAAGATCACGGAGTTTGTGGCCCGGCTGCCCCGGCGGCCTGTGCTGTCGGCCTTTACCGCCACCGCCACGGCGGAGGTCCAGGCGGACATTCTGGCCCAGCTGGAGCTGCGGGACCCGGTGAAGGTGGTGACGGGCTTTGACCGGCCCAACCTCTATTTTGCGGTGCAGCAGCCCAAGCGGAAGCAGCCGGTCCTCACCGCCCTGGTGGAGGCGCGGCGGGACCGGAGCGGCATTGTCTACTGTGCCACCCGGTCTGGGGTGGAGAAGATCTGTGATCTGCTGTGCCAGCGGGGCATCCCCGCCACCCGTTACCACGCGGGGCTGTCAGAGGAGGAACGGCAGCGGAATCAGGACGATTTTCAGTTTGACCGCAAGACAGTGATGGTGGCCACCAACGCCTTTGGCATGGGCATCGACAAATCCAATGTGAGCTTTGTTATCCATTACAACATGCCCAAGAGTTTAGAGGCCTATTATCAGGAGGCCGGCCGGGCGGGCCGGGACGGGGAGGCGGCGGAGTGCATCCTCCTCTACGGGCCGGGGGATGTGGCCACTGCCCAGTTTTTCCTGCAGCAGGCGGGAGAGAACGAGGACCTCTCCCCAGAGGAACGGGCGGAGGTTCAGGCGCGGGACGCCCGGCGCCTGGAGGCCATGGTGAACTACTGCAAGACCACCCACTGCCTCCGGGGGCACCTTCTGGACTATTTTGGCCAGGCCCACGATCCCACCTGCGGCAACTGTGGAAACTGCCGGAGCCAATTTGTCCAGGTGGACATCACCCGGCAGGCGCAGATGATCCTCTCCTGCGTCAAGCGGGTCCAGGGAAAGCTGGGGTACTATGTGGGCGCGGACCTGCTGAGCAAAGTGCTCCGGGGGAGCCGGAGCCAGCGGGTGCTCACGCTGGGGTTGGATGGGCTGACCACCTATGGCCTGCTGCGGGACACCTCGGAGGCCTTGACCCGCCGCTATCTGGAGGCGCTGGAGGAGGCGGGGTATCTGGTTACAGAGCCTGTTCACAAGACCCTCCGGCCCACCACCCAGGCGGGGGAGGTCCTTTTCCGGGGGAGCAAGGTATTCTTAACTCAGCGGGCGGCGCCGGCGGTGTTCCGTCCCAGGGAAGAGGGACTGGAGCGGTCGGGACAGCAGCCGGAGGACCAGGAACTGATGGCGGCGCTGAAGGCCACCCGGCTCCAGCTGGCCCGGCAGGAGGAGGTCCCTTTGTACGTGATTTTTTCCAATGCCACGTTGGCGGACATGGCCCGCCGCCGGCCGCAGACCATGGAGGAATTCCTGTCAGTGTCCGGTGTGGGCGAGGTCAAGGCCCGGAAGTATGGCGCGGCCTTTCTGGCGGTTTTGGCCCGGGCGGAGAAGGAGGAGGTATGACAGCATGACATGGACGCTGCGTCCCTGGCGGATGTCTGACGCCGGGGCCCTGGCCGCGTTGCTCCAGGATGGACGGGTGCGGCGCATGCTCCGGGATGGTTTGCCCTATCCCTATACGGAGGCGGATGCCCGGGCCTTTCTGGCGGAGACGCTGGCATCGGACCCGGAAGAGGTGTTTGCCTTTGCCATTGCCCAGGAGGATATTCCCGTGGGCAGTTTGGGCATGTTCCGGCAGGGAAATATCCACCGCCGCACGGCGGAACTGGGGTATTATCTGGGGCCGGACCACTGGGGTCAGGGAATCGGCACCTGGGCGGTGCGGGAGGCGGTTCAATGGGTCTTTGCCCGGACAGACCTGCTGCGAATCTTTGCGGAACCCTTCGCAGAGAACCACGCCTCCTGCCGGGTGCTGGAGAAAGCGGGATTCCAGCTGGAGGGGGTCTTGCGGCAGAACGCAGTCAAGGACGGACGAGTACTGGATATGAAGATGTACGCCCGGTGCCGGGGAGAAAATGACCCGCAGCCTGTGTTGTAGAGAACACAGGCTGCGGGTTTCTCAATAGCAGGAGAGGGTGAGGTATAGGGTGGGGAAGGGGTACCCCTGGGGATCAGCGGGGGTGCGGTGGTGGACCCGGTAGCTGCGCCGCAGGAAAAAGCCCAGTGCCCGAGTGTTGGCCTCCCAGACAGTGATCTGGGCGAGGTAGTGCTTGGCCATGGCATGCTGAAACAGGCGGCTTCCCAGCCCCGTGCCCTGCTGGTCAGGGGGAAGAAAAAACAGCTCCAGGCTATGGCCGCTGACGCCCAGAACGCCCACCGGGGCGCCGGTGTCATCCAAGGCCACCGTCAAATGGGCCACGGTGCGGAGGACCTGGACCACCCCGGCGACCAGGTCCTGTACGGTGTGGCGGGGGAGGGCACTGTGGTCAGCCTGGACAGTGGCGGTCCAGAGGGCCTCCAACCGGGCGATCCACGCGGGGGAGCGGTCCTGAAAGGAGAGTTCAAGCCACTGCATCGGAGCACCTTCTTTCTACCGGAATGGAGGAGAGCGGCTCCACCTGAATTTTTGGTGGGGAGACGTACTGGGTATAGGAGTGGTAGGAGAGCAGGCAAAGAATCCCCCATAGAAGGACGAAGGCCAACAGGATGCCCACCACCACCTGCCAAATCCGCCTGGCCCGGCGGTTCTTTTGGGCCAGCTGCTCGTTGATCCGGGCCAGTTGTTCGGCCACCTGATCCGTGGAGGACTCCGGCGGCAGGGGGGCGCCCAGCAGCTGGCTGACGGGGACCTCCAATACCTCGGACAGGCGGACCAGCAGGGCGGCGTCCGGGACGGACAGGCCCTTCTCCCACTTGGAAATGGTCTGCCGGACCACATGCAGACGGACGGCCAGATCTTCCTGGGTCAGGCCCTTGGCCTTCCGGTAGGTTTTGAGATTTTCTTGAAACATAGACAGAAGCCTCCTTGTATTTCTTCTCTCAGCATAGTGAATTTGCCCCGTTGCGGCAAGCAACGGAAAGAAACAAAGGGGGAAACGGGTTAACGGACAGGCGGCGGAGCCTCCTGGGCCCATGTGCCGGAGAGGGCAAAACCGTGGTGCAGGGGACCGGAACCCTGTCCCAGGTCCAGCATGGCGGCCAGGGCCTGGGAGACGTAGTCCTTGGCCCGCTGTACTGCCTGGGGCAGGGAAAACCCTTTGGCCAGGTTGGCCGCGATGGCGCTGGAGAGGGTACAGCCGGTGCCGTGGGTGTTGGAGTTGGCGATCCGGCGGCCCCGAAACCACTGGAGGGTGCCGTCGGCGTAGAGCAGGTCATTGGCGTCGTTGACACTGTGCCCGCCTTTGCACAGCACGGCGCAGTGATAGGTCTGGCTGATCCGCCGGGCGGCAGTTACCATGTCGGCTTCTGTCTGAATGGAACACCCGGACAGAACCTCCGCCTCAGGCAGGTTGGGGGTGAGAAGGTCTGCCAGGGGGAGCAAGGTCTGGGTCAAGGTTTCCACCGCGTCCTCATCCAGGAGACGGGCCCCACTGGTGGCGACCATCACAGGGTCCACTACGATGTTGGCCGCCTGATAGGTCCGAAGGCAGCGGGCGATGGTCTGGATGAGAGGGGCGGAGGAGACCATACCGATCTTCACCGCGTCCGGGGGAATGTCAGTGAACACCGCGTCAATTTGCTGCTGTAAAAAATGGGGGGTGACGTCCAGAATGGCCGACACCCCGGTGGTGTTTTGGGCGGTCAGGGCGGTGATGGCGCTCATGGCGTAGACCCCGTTCATGGTCATGGTTTTCAGATCCGCCTGGATGCCGGCGCCGCCGCTGGAATCACTGCCGGCGATCGACAATGCTGTTTTCATGGAGGTGTCTCCTTTGCTGCGTTGGTACAGAGATCAAAACCCGGCGGCACAGAGGCCGCAGGCTGTGAGGGAGGGACTAAGGAATGGGATGGGGGAACAAAACTTGCCGGGCCTGGCGGGCCAGGGCCTGGGCGGCGGCCTGGATATCCTCTGCCCCAAAGAGGCTGGAGACCACGGCGATGCCCGCCGCGCCGGACCCCTTTAACTGGGCCAGGTTGCTTGGGCCGATGCCGCCGATGGCCACCGCGGGGATGGAGACCGAGGCGCAGATGCCCCCCAGCTCCTCTGGCGTAAGGCGCTGGGCGCCGGGCTTGGTGGGGGAGGGGAAAACGGCCCCCACCCCCAGGTAGTTGGCCCCGGCGGCCTGGGCGGCCTGGGCCTGCTGGACGGTTTTGGCCGTGGCCCCAATGATAAAGTCCGGGCCCGCCCGCCGGCGGATATGCGCCACAGGCAGGTCCTCACTGCCCACGTGGACGCCATCTGCCCCGCAGGCCAGGGCCAGGTCCACCTGGTCGTTGAGGATCAGGGGGACGTGATACCGGCGGCACAGGGCCTTGACTTCCAGGGCCTCTGCCAGGAAGGCGGCTGGGTCCAGGTCTTTTTCCCGGAGCTGGACCAGGGTGACACCGCCCTGGAGGGCGGCCTCCAGCTGTTCCAACAGGGTTTGCCGCCCGGTCCAGGCCCGGTCGGTGACAGCGTAAAGGAGAAGCTGATCAGGGTGAAATGGCATGGGAAAAGCTCCTTTCCAATGTGTGCAGGTAGGATGCGGGGTCGGGACAGGTCATAAAGCCGCTCCGAAAACAGGCGCCCCGGGCCCCGGCCCGGCGTACCCCGGGGAGAGTTTCCGCCGTGATGCCGCCAATGGCGTAAACAGGCAGGGGGACAGCGGCGCAGACCTGGGCCAGGAAATCCAATCCCCGCCCGGGCAGGCCCGGCTTGCAGCTGGTGTCAAAAATATGTCCGGCCAGAAGATAGGTGGCCCCCAGTGCCTGGGCCTCCAAGGCCTCCGCAATGGAATGGCAGGAGGTACCCAGGGAGGAGAAGGCAGCGCGTTCCTCCTTGGGCATGGCGCGCAGAAGGGGCAGGGGAAGGTGAAGGGCCGTGGCCCCCAGGGCCCGGGCGGCGGAGGGGAAGGTGTGGAGGATGCAGGGGACCTGATGTTGCCGGCAGAGGGAGAGAACCTGGGCAGCCAGAGACCGATAGGCGGATTCACACAGATCCTTTTCCCGCAGGATCACCCCGGCAGGACCTGCCGCGGCGATGCGGGAAATCTGTGACAGAAAGTGTTCAGGACATAAGGTGCGGTCGGTGACGCACAGAATGGATGGGGCTGTGTGGAGCATGGCAATTCCCTCCGGGAGAAAGGGGGCGTACTGCCGGCCACCGGCGGCGTTTGGCCGGGGCGGGGGACATCGCTGTGGGATGGGTCCCTGTACTTTGTTTTTTCATTATAGCTTGCCGCCGGAACAAATACAAGAGGGGGCGGAGACGCAAACCCTCGACACAGCGGGGCCTTTGTGGTAAGATACAAAAAACATGCGGAAAAAAACGGAAACAAAGGGGGACGTGAGATGCATATTCCCACTTGCCAGACCCAGGAACTGGAGATTTTGACCTTTGAGCAGGCCCTGGTCCCGACCCAATGGGATTTTGACCGGGAGAAGTGGTTGTATATTCCCGATCACTACGCGGAGTACCGGTACCTGCTGGGGACCCGGGGAGAGAATCCCCTGATCTGTATCGGGATCAACCCCTCCACCGCGGTGCCGGGGGACCTGGACAATACGCTGAAATCGGTGGAACGGATCGCGGCGGGCAACGGCTACGACAGCTTTTTGATGTTCAATGTCTATGCCCAGCGAGCCACCCGACCGGAGGACATGGATGCCCAATGCAACCAGGCCCTCCACCGGGAGAATATGACGGCGTTTCGGTATGTCCTCTCCCAGGTGGGGGCGGGTTTTACCCCTGCGGTTTGGGCGGCTTGGGGCACCATCATAGAAAAACGCCCCTATCTCCGGGACTGTGTCCGGGACATGGTCGCCATCGGGGAGGAATACGGCGCCCGGTGGCTTTGCGCGGGGAAGTGTTCCAAGAAGGGGCATCCTCACCACCCGCTGTATCTGCGAAAAGAGGAAAAGGTCCGGGATTTTCCCGTGACGGCGTATTTGGATCAGCTGTAAAATCCCCCGCCCCCTGGCCTTTGCCAGGGGGCGGGGGACCTTTATGGCAGAATGGAAAGGGTTACAGTAACAGAGCCAGCGCCTAAAACGGAAGCCAGTCCATCTGGATGCTCTATTTGTCCCAGCGGAGTATAGGAATAGGAAGAGGGGAAACTTTGGTAGAATAAAACAAGGCAGTTTGCGCCGTAGAGCATGAGGTCTCCGGTCTGAAGGGCGCCAGGTTGTATGGCGTCAGTGGGGAGTGCCTCCGGCAGGCGGGCGTATTTCTCGTTTCCATTGAGTTCCGCCAGTGTAAGGGTCATGGGCAGCTGGCGGACCAAGGCGCGTGTACTTGGGCTGTCCCGCAGGGTGACAGGATACTCTGCGCCGTGGACGGCGAGGCATAGGGTAGGCATAGGAGAGCCCTCCATGGTTGGAAATGTTTCTGGCAGTTCCGCATGTGCAGCCGGCCCGCTGCAGCCGGACAGACAGAGGAACAGGGCCGCCAGGAAGAACGCCCATCTCATAGAGCGGCCCCCATGGCGCGGGCCTGGGACAGGGCGGGAGAATCCTGTATCTCTCCAGCCCCGGTGACGCCGCAGCCGCAGACAACCCCTTGCAGGGTGGCCTTGGGAAAACAGGCAAGCCAGCCCTCCAGACCGTGGAGCGCACCATCCACAGCCTGGGGAGCTGCCTCTGCAGCCGCGGCCAAAAGATAAACTGCCCGGAAGGCGTATTCTCCAGAAAAAAGAGGATTGGTCCGGTCCAGAAGGGTTTTCATCTGTCCAGACATTTCGTAGAAATAGATGGGGGTGGCAAAGACCAGCACATCGGCGGTACGCATTTGCGATAGAATTTCTGCCATATCATCCTGGAGAACACAGCCTGGCGTCTCTTGACAGGAGAGGCAGCCCAGGCAGAAGTGAAGGGATTTGTCCCGAAGAGAACAGTGGCTTACCGTATGCCCGGCAGAGCGGGCCCCTTCGGCAAAAGACGCCGCCAAGGCATCGGAGTTGCCGCCCTGGCGGGGGCTGGTAGAGAGAATCAGCACGCGTTTTTTCATTGGAGTTCCTCCTCTGTCAGCGGACGCAGCAGACGGGCGGGGACCCCGGCCACCACGGTGTTGGGGGCGACGTCCTTGGTGACAACGGCGCCGGCGGCTACAATGGCACCGTCACCGATGGTGACCCCAGGGAGCACCGTGGCGTTGGAGCCGATCCAGACCCGATCACCGATGACGATGGGAGCTGGGTGGAGCCAGGCGCGCCGGGCGGGCGCGGGGTCGTGATTCAGGGTGGACAGCACCACGTTATGTCCGATGAGGACGCCGTTGCCGATGGTAATGCCCCCTTGGTCCTGGAACCGACAGCCGGCGTTGAGAAAGACCTCTTTCCCAAGGGAGAGGTTCTTCCCGCAGTCGGTGGTAAAAGGGGGGAACAAGGTGAAGCTTTCGTCCACCGGTTTGCCGATGAGCTGGGAGAACAGGGCGCGGATCTCCTCGGGAGGATGGTACCCAGTGTTCAGCATGCCGGTGATGGCCAGGGCCTCCTGGCTGAGCTGGTGCATGAACTGATGAACGGGAGAGCCTCCCTCCACGGGGAGACCCCGGTTGAGATGATCTAAAAACGCTGGTAAATCCATGGATAGGTTCCTTTCTGGTGGTTTGTCAGTAGGATAGCAGAGGGAAGAAAAAATAGCAAATACCCATAAAAAATAGTAAGATATGCTTGATAAGCATGGAAAAAGGTGATACGCTGACCCAGAACAGAGAGGAGGACAAGCCTGTGGAACTACGGGTTCTGCGCTATTTTTTGGCGGTGGCCCGCATGCAGAGCATTTCCGCTGCTGCGGAAGAGCTTCACATCACCCAGCCGACTTTGTCCCGGCAGCTGATGGAGTTGGAGGAGGAATTGGGGGCAAAGCTCTTTGACCGGGGGAGGAAGAACCGGCGGGTTGCCCTGACAGAGGCGGGCAAACGTCTGCACCGGCAGGCGGAGGAGATTGTGGCCCTGGCAGACAAGACGTTGCGTTCCTTTCAGGCGCCCCAGAAGGAGATCAGCGGAGAGATCGCCATCGGCGGCGGGGAGACAGACGCCATGCGTCTGGTTGCCCGGGCCGCCCGGGCCTTGACCCGGGAACACCCTAACATTCGCTATCACCTGTACAGCGGCAACGCCGAGGATGTCACGGAGCGGCTGGACAAGGGACTGCTGGACTTTGGCATTCTGATTGAACCGGTTAGCCTGGAGCGGTACGATTATATTCAGCTGCCCGCTGCGGATACCTGGGGGCTTCTGATGCGCCGGGACCATCCCCTGGCCCGGAAGCAGGTCATTTGCCCGGGGGACCTGCTGGGGGTTCCCCTGCTGGTGTCCCGCCAGCGGATGGTGGACAACACTTTCTCCGGGTGGCTGGGCCAGAGTGTCCGGTGCCTGAGGCAGGTGGGCACCTACAACCTTATCTATAATGCGGCACGTATGGTGGAAGAGGGCGTTGGCTGTGCCCTGGCCCTGGACAAGCTGGTGAACACCGCCGGGACAGAGCTTTGTTTCCGGCCACTGACGCCGAAGCTGGAGAGCCGTCTCAATCTGGTTTGGAAAAAGGACCCGGTCTTTTCCCAGGCGGCAGAGGCCTTTTTGAAAAAATTTCAGGAAATGCGCCCAAGGGAATCGGCTGACAGGGGAGGAGGGGAGGGGACAGGGTCAAAGAAAGCTTGACAAAATTCCTTTTCTCATATACTCTATTTTGTAGAGTAATCTTGAAAGGAGAGTTAAAAATGGAAAATAACCAGACCACCCGAACCATGGCCATGGAGGACCTGCACCTTATCCGCCAGGTGCTGGACCAGACGGCCACCTCGTTTCAGACCCTGGCGCCTGTCTTTTGGCGGATGGGGCTGGTGTGGCTGCTCTATGGGGTTCTGGCGTTTTTTGTAAACACCTTGGATATTATAGGCTATTATTTTCCTCCTCTTGCGCTGCCCCTCAGCTTGTATGGGCTCCTCACCTGGGCCAAGGTGGCACTGGTGGTCTACCTGCTGGTGCAGTGTGTACTGTGGCAGAGGAGAAAGGGGGGCTTTGCGGCTCTGAGTGGGCAGCTGCTGGGGATTTGGCAGCTGTTCTTGGTGCTGTACCTTCTGCTGTTTGGCGTGGTAGAGGCGGGGCTTCGTTTTGTACCCAACCTGGGCATGGAGATGGGTGTCTTTGACATCATGACGGTGTGCATGGCCTTCCAGTGGTTTCTGCCGGTGATTTTTCCGGGGATGCCCCTGATAATCACAGGAATCCTGCTGCGGGAGAGGGGACTGTGGTGGTTGGGCGTGGGGATGGCCGTCTTGGGAGGAATTCTCTCCTTGGGCGGGATTCTGCTGACGGGCTATCCCCAGCCGGCGTCGCGGCAGGTGCTGCTTTCCATAGGGGCGCTGGGGCTGCTGCAGTATTTCTTCCAGCCCGCGGCGCTGCTTCTGCTGGCCCGCCGTCTGAAGCGGCGGCCGGAGGGGGCTTGAGACCATGGAACTGTCGCAGATTCCTGCTGCCCTGCAATCCCGTCTGCGGCTGTCGGTGATTGCGGCGCTGCTGTCTGGGCCCAAAAAGTTCCGGACCCTCCAGGACCTTACCGGGGCCACCGCCGGTAACCTGGGCAAACAGCTGGAACAGCTGGAGGAAGAGGGATACCTGGACAGCAAAAAGGAGTTCGTGGGCCGCCGGCCCAATACCACCTATCGTCTGCTCCCCTATGGGCGGGAGCAATTTACCCAGTATGTGGCCCTGTTGGAATCTCTTTTGGCCCAGGCAGAGGAGGAGAAGCCAGAGGCGTAAAAGCTGCCGGAGCGAAACTTCGCTCCGGCAGCTTTTTTGGTTTGCGGTCAAACCGTCAGTTGGGAGAGGTCCACGGTGCGTCCGGTCCAGGTGAAATCGTAGGAGAGGTCCTGGGAGCGGACCCAGACCGGGGCCCCGCCGCCAGGGGCCTGTACTTTGGCCCAGCCGCCTGCGCGGGAGGACACGGATACCAGGCAGGGGTCTGAAAAGACGGAGACAGCCGAGGTATCCTCTGGGGTGAGATAACAGGGCGTGTCCGCGCCGACGGTTCTCAGGTTTGCCTGGGCAAACTGCCCGGGGTCTGTGCTGACAGCGAATTGCGGGAGGGTTCCCTCCAGGAAAGGCGGGTCCAATGCGGGCAGGATAACTTGGTAGTGGCTGCCTATGCTGCCCACGATCAGCACAACGTCCCCTTGTTTCAGGGGCTGCGCGTCCTCCAGGGGGATCATCTGTTCTGCGGGCGCACCGGAGGCGTCTGCGGTGTCGGTGGGGGAGAGACAAAAGGGCGTGGTGAGCTGGGCGTCTTTGATGAGCATGCCGGGGCGGGCCGTGTATTGGAGATGGGGCAGGGATTGGAGGTCTGTGGGTTCCTGGGGCAACGTGGCCTGGGGTCCGGAGGCGCAGGACACCAGCCCGCCCAGGCACAGCACCGCCGCCAGCGCAATGGCGGGCAACATGCGTCCCCGCCGACGGGGAATGGGGGAGAAAAGATTGTGGAATCGTTGTTTCATCATGGAACTTCCTCCTTGCCATGGGGTGGACAGGGACGTAGTGGAGGCGGACGCAGTTTCCAGGGCGGCCAGAAGGATTCGGGCGTAGGCGCGCCGCTGGACCAGGGAGGCGCCTGCCACCACCCGATTGTCGCAGGCCAGCTCCAAATCCCGGGCGGCCTGCCGGGCCATTTGATGGACCAGGGGGTTGAACCAGTGGACGGCCCGGGCCAGAAGGAGCAGAAGCTTGCACCACAGATGCCCCCCGGCCTGGTGGGCCAGCTCGTGGCGAAGAATCCAGATTAGCTTTTCCTGGTCAGCGTCCAGGGGAGGCAGGATGACCAGAGGATGGAGAAGGCCCAGCGTTATAGGGGAGGGGGCATTTTTGCTCACCACCAGGGACACGGGGCGAGCCAGGCCCATTTGGATGGCCAGGTCTTGGAACAGTGCTTGGAGCTGCGGGTCTGCTTCCCGGTGTTGCCGCCGAAGGATACGCCGCCGGAACCGGATATAGGCGATCCCCTGCCAGGCCAGAAAGCCCGTCCCGCCGGCGGCCCAAGCCAGTGCCGAGAGGTCCAGCCAGGTGGGAGACGCCGCAGCTGCCGCCTCAGAGGAGGTTTGATCACTGGCAGGTGCGGAGAGGGTGGAAACAACCGGTGCGGAGACCACCTGGGTGGGCAGGGAGAGGTGGACCGGGGCGTCCTGGCCGGGCAGGGGGAACGGCAGCAGCAGCCGAAGGGCCAGCAGAGTCCAGAGCAGGCAGCGCCAGCGGGGCCAGACGGTTTTGCCTAAAACGGGGGAAAGGGCCAGGAAAACCGCCACGACCAGACCTGTGGAGAGGGAGAGTTCCAGCACGCTGGTAAACAGGAGATTAAGCACGCGCATCCTCCTCCAGATGATCCAGGTAGTCTCTCAATTCCTGCAGCTCCGCTTTGCCGATGGCACGACTGTCGTAGAGGCTGGCCACCAGGCTGGGCAGGGAATTGCCGTACAGCCGTGCCAGAAAGGATTGGCCCTCCTGGGCCTGGTAGGTCTGGGCAGAGAGGGTTGGGGTGTAGAGATTGGTGCGGGTGCTTCGGTCGCAGCGGACGAAGCCCTTTTCTCCCAAGCGGGCCAGGGCGGTCATCAGGGTGGACAAGGCCCAGGTTCGACGGTCCCCCAGCTGCTGGAGAATCTGGCGGGCGGTCAGCGGGGCCTGGGCGGACCAAAGAATCTGCATGATCTCCAGCTCCGCCTCCCCCAGGCGCTTGCTGTGACGAGAGGGCATGGGATCACCTCCGGACAAAATTATCTTGGATGATAATATTATACGATAGTATAACGGTGAGGTCAAGGACATCCTTCACATCTTGTTCATGGAAATTTTTAGGTTCAGTTAAGCTTCCTCCGCTACCGTAAGAGGCGACGGGTCTCCGGACCCAGTGAACGGGAAAAGGAGGAACCTTTTTGATTGAAGTGAAAAATCTCACCAAGCGGTATGGCTCCCATACCGCCGTGTCCAATCTGTCGTTTCACATTGAAACAGGACAGATCTATGGCTTTCTCGGCCCCAATGGCGCGGGGAAATCCACCACCATGAACATTATGACAGGCTGCCTGGCGGCCACGGAGGGGGAGGTCACGGTGGGGGGATACGATATCTTTGAGGATGCGGCCCAGGCCAAGCGGCGCATTGGCTACCTGCCCGAGCGGCCTCCCCTCTACCTGGACCGGACGCCTTTGGAATACCTCGCCTTTGTGGGACAGGCCAAGGGCCTGACGGGGAGCGCCCTGGAGGAACAGATGCGCCGGGTCATGGCGGTTACCCAGATCGAGTCGGTATCCCAACGGCTCATCAAGAACCTCTCCAAGGGATACCAGCAGCGGGTGGGCATTGCCCAGGCCCTGCTGGGGGACCCGGAGGTGGTGATCCTGGATGAGCCCACGGTGGGGCTGGACCCGAAGCAGATCATGGAAATCCGGGCCCTTATCCAGTCCCTGGGCAAAGACCACACAGTGATCCTCAGCAGCCATATTCTATCCGAGGTGCAGGCGGTGTGTCAGACCATCCTCATCCTCTCCAAGGGACGGCTGGTGGCCTGTGACACGCCGGAGAACCTGGAGAAACGGTTTGCCGGCACCACCACCGTGGAGCTGACCGCGGAGGCCACGGCGGAAGAGGTCCGTGCCATTCTGGTGCCGCTGGACCACATTCTGGAGGTGACAACGCGGGAGGAGCCCCGGGGACGCTGCGGGGTGGTGCTGGAGACCGATGGAGAGGACGCCCTGTGCCGGAAAATTTTCTTCGCGTTCAGCCGGGCGCAGAAGGCCCTGCTGCGGATGACCACGGCCCAAACCAGCCTGGAGGAAATCTTCTTGGAGCTGACTGCGGAAGCCCCCGTGGTCCAGCTGCCCGGGGAAGGGCAGCGGCAGGACGGAGAGGAGGCAGAAGGATGAAAGCGGTCTTTCGCCACGAACTGTCGTCCTATTTTACCGGGATGACAGGGTATGTGTTCGGGGCCTTTCTCCTGCTTTTCGCGGGGATTTATACCATGGCGGTCAATTTGAACGCAGGGCTGTCGAACTTTGAATATGTGCTGAGCAATCTGTCTTTTATTTTTCTGATCATTGTGCCCATTCTCACCATGCGGGTCATTGCCGAGGAGCGCCGGCAGCGGACAGACCAGCTGCTCTACTCCCTCCCGCTGTCCATGACCGGGGTGGCACTGGGAAAATATGCCGCCCTTTTGGTGGTTTTCCTGGTTCCCACGGGGATCATCTGCCTGTATCCCCTGGTCCTGTCGGCCTTTGGATCGGTCTATCTGCCGCTGGCCTTCGGGACGGCGGTGGGCTTTTTCTTCCTGGGTGCGGCGCTGCTGGCCATTGGCATGTTTCTCTCCTCCATTACAGAGAGCCAGGGGGTGGCTGCCGGGCTGTGCTTTGTGGTGATGCTGGTGAACTACTTCATTTCTGATTTGGCGTCCTACTTTTCCGCCTCGGCGACGGCGTCTTTTTGGGCCTTTACGGTTTTGATTCTTTTAGTGGGAGGAATTTTCCGTCTAATGACCCGGAACAACGGGGTCTCCCTGGTCCTGGTGGGTATTTTAGAGGGCCTTTTGATCTTGGGCTCTGTCCTGGGCGGAGAGGACTTTGCCGGACTGTTTCCCAGTATGGTGGAAGGGCTGTCCCTGTTTGAACGGTTTTATCAGTTTGTAGATGGGGTATTTGACCTGACGTCGCTGGTCTACTTTCTGACGGTGATCGGGGTCTTTCTGTTCCTGACCGTGCAGTCCCTGGAGAAGAGGAGGTGGAGCGAATGAAGCTGCCGACGTGGAGGGGGAAACTGCCCCAGTGGAACGGGAAAAAACCCAGCAAGGACGCCTGGAAGGCATCTTTGCGGACCCGCTCCTTCCGGGTGGGGGGATACAGTGTGGCGGCGGCGGCCATTGTGGTGGTGATCGCCGTGGTGGCCAATCTGCTGGTCAACGCGCTGCCTGCCGGGGCGACGCAGTTTGACATCTCCGCCGGGTCTATGTTCACCATGTCTCAGGAGACAGAGCAGCTGCTGGATGGACTGGAGCAGGACATCACCGTCTATTGGCTGGTGCAGAGCGGCCAGGAGGATGAGACCCTGGGAACTTTGCTGGACCGATATACGTCCCGCAGCGACCGTGTGACCCTGGAAAAACGGGACCCGGACGTGGACCCCAATTTTGTCCAGGAGTATGTGACGGGGACGGTTTACAACAACAGCCTGATTGTGGAGTCTGAGGCCCGGTACACCTACGTAAGCTATGAGGACATCTATACCTATGAGTACGGGGATGACGGGGCCTCTTACTACATGAACTTCGCGGGGGAGAGCGCCCTGACCAGTGCCATTGACTATGTGATCCGTGACACCCTGCCCAAACTGTACACGCTCACAGGGCATGGGGAGTCCGCCCTCAGCGCCAGCTTCCAGTCCGCGGTGGAAAAGCAGAATATGGAACTGGAGGAGCTCTCCCTGCTCACGGCGGAAGAGGTGCCCGAGGACGCGGACTGCCTGCTGATCTGTGGGCCGGAGAGTGACCTCTCCCAGGAGGAGAAGGAGGCCATTCTGGCCTACCTCCAGGAGGGCGGGGATTTGATCCTGCTCACGGACCCGGCCCAGACGGGGGAGGAGCGGCCCAATTTGGAGGAGCTAATGGCGGAGTATGGCATGTCGTCGGCCCAGGGGGTGGTGGTGGAAGGAGACCCCTCCCACTACGCTTTGGGGAGCCCAGTATATCTTTTACCCAATCTGGAGAGCCATACCATCACCTCTCCCCTCCAGGAGGGCGGGTACTATATTCTCATGGCGCTGGCCCAGGGACTGAAGCTGGAGGAATCTCCCCGGGAGGGCTTATCGGTGAGCCCGCTGCTGACCACCTCCGACGAGGCCTATTCCAAGCTGGCCGGATATGGCATGGAGACGTACCAAAAGGAAGAGGGGGATGAGGCGGGGCCCTTTGCCTTGGCCGCGGCGGCCACGGAAACCCTGGCGGACGGCACAGAGAGCCATGTGGTTTGGATTGCCTCCACGTCTCTGCTCAATGATCAATACAACCAGCAGGTCTCCGGCGCGAATCAGGATTTTTTCCTCAACTGTATGGGGTGGACCTGTGAAAAGGAGGAGGGAATCTCCATTCATGCCAAGACCATGACCACGGAATACCTCACCATGAGCGCCTCCACCGCCTCCCTGCTGACGCTACTGGTTGTGGCGGTGTTGCCTGCGGGCTATTTAGCCTTTGGCCTTCGAATCTGGATCAGGAGGAAACGTCAATGACACGAGGAAGAAAGTTAGGGTTGCTGCTGCTGGCCCTGGCGGCGCTGCTGGTTTTGACCATTGTGGTTATGGAGCTGGCCCCGGACGGCGAGGGGACAGAGGAAGCGACTGCCGTTACAATTTTTACCCTGGACCCGGACCAAGTGACGTCTCTGACCTGGCAATATGAGGAGGAGACCATTTCCCTGGAGAAGGACCAGGAGAACAACTGGACCTATCCGGCGGACGCGGCGTTTCCCCTGGACCCGTCCTATCCGGATGCGATGGTGCAGGCCCTGAAGGAGATTCAGGCGGCCAAGACCATTGAGAATGTGGAGGACCTGAGCGAGTATGGCCTGGAGGATGCTGTCTGCTCCATTACGGTCCAGGGAGAGAAGGAATACCGGTTGGCCATTGGCGAGGAAACCGGGTTAGGGGGACAGCGGTATCTTTCCATTGGGGACGGCAATGTTTACCTGGTGGACGCCTCCTTGCTGGATACCTTTGCCCTGGGGCTGTATGACATTGTGGAAAAAGAGACCATTCCCTCCATGACAGACCTGCGCGGGGTACAGATCACCACCAACGCGGGCACGCTGGAGATGGAATACCAGGAGGACAGCGGCCTGGCATACAGTGACCAGTATACCTGGTTCTGGAAGACTGACGGGGGTTACACGGCACTGGACACGGACCTGGCGGAATCCCTGGTCCAGAACATCACCGGTCTGACCTGGAACAGCTGTGTGGAATACCAGGCGTCGGCGGACGATCTGGGGCGCTACGGCCTGGACAAACCGGCGGCCACGGTCACCGTCCGCTACACCGAAACCAGCCAAGTGGAGACCAACGAGACCGATGAGAACGGCGAGCCGGTTTATGAGACCCAGCAGACAGACAAGACCTTTGTTCTGGAGCTGGGGGACTATGATGGGGACACCTGCTATGCTCGTCTGGGCGGTTCCTCCATGGTGTATCAGGTGGATGGAACCCTGTGTGACGCCATTCTGGCCGCCAATGGGACGGATCTGCTGCCCCAAGATGTTATTTTGCTGGACTGGAGCCAGGTGACGGGGGTGGAGATCCAGTTGGATGGGGAGGCCTACGCCCTGGAAAAGACGGTGCAGGAGACAACAGACGAGGACGGTGCGACGACGGAGACCTATGTCTACCAGCGGGACGGGAAGACCGTGGAGATTACAGACGCGCTGGACCGCCTTCAGGAACTGGAGCCCACGGGCAGTGATGCCAATGCGGCGGGAAATAAGACGGAGATCGTATTCACCTTCCAGCAGGACAATGCGAGCTACCCTGCAGTGGAACTGGCGTTCTACCAGTATGACAGCAGCAGCTGTCTGGTGGGCCTCAACGGAGAGACGCGCCTGCTGGTGGACCGGGATAGCGTGCTGGAAATTGTGGATACCGTGCGGGAATTGTTGACAGAGTAGGATAGAGCGCCAAAATCACAGCCGCAGGCCATTCAAACGATGGCTTGCGGCTGTGGACCATTGGGTTTTGCAGACAGTGGTGTTCTTCTTACAGATGCACTGGCAACGGAAGCGCGCGGCAGTGCGGAAAGGGGGTTATCCTGCCGTTGGCCGGCGCAATGGTGTTTGCCGCTGCGGCGCAATTTCTCGCAACACGTCGCCGATATCGCCATAGACACCGATGGATTGCGATTTGATTTCTGCAGGAATATCTGCCTCTGACAAATTGACACAGGCGTATGTCGCATTTGCATTCTGATGTGTCATGTTCCAGAAGGGATACTTGATGATTCCTGGTGTATTTTCGCCAACGCCCAGTTCCAAGTATAGAATGTGCTGCCCCTTGTGCTGCCTTAAAAAATTTTGATACCTGTTTGCCGCTTTGTCCCAGCCTGCATCTTCCACAAAGGTGCTGTCGGCGCGGAGATTCATGGACATGGGTGCGCCGCAGAGCGGGCAATATGGCACCAATTCCGACGGAACCCGCATCGCTTTCTGTTCCCGCACCATTCTTTTGACAACCGTTTCGTTGTCATACGTGCGGTTATGGCAGGGCTTTGAGCATTGCCACAAACCATAATCTCCTTGCGTATAAAACAGTCTCTGCTTGTCAAATCCAGCTTTCTGAAAACAATGGTCTACATTTGTTGTCAGCACGAAGTAATCCTTGCTCTGTACCAGATGAAATAGGCTTTGATACACTGGTTTTGGTGGATTTTGATAGCGATTGATAAAAATATACCGGCTCCAATAAGCCCAGTGTTCCTCTAAGGTTTCGTAGGGATAGAAACCGGCAGAATACATATCTGAAAAGCCATATTTTGCAATAAAATCTGGAAAGTTCTCCTTAAAACGCCTGCCGGAATAGGAAAAACCGGCGGAAGTGGAAAGTCCTGCCCCCGCGCCGATGATGATGGCCTCAGCAGTTTGTATCATTTCCCTTAGACGGGCAATGTCTTTCCAGTTTGCGTTTGTAGAGTTCATAGTCCTTGTCCTTAAAAACATTAAAAATCACCTTCAGGCGGTTTTGGTGTGTCTGCTGGTAGTGCAGTATGGTCTGCGTTGCAATTTCTGCGGCAAGCGCGTGAGGAAAATGAAATTCTCCTGCGGAGATACAGCAAAAAGCGATGCTTTTCAGATGATACGTTGCCGCCAGTTCCAAACAGGAGCGGTAGCAGCTTCGAAGCTGTTCGCAGTCTTTCTCTGTGACGGCTTCATGGACCGTTGGACCAACGGTGTGAAGAACATACTGACAAGGCAGATTATAGCCTTTTGTGATTTTTGCCCTTCCCGTTTCTTCTGGTTTTCCCTGCTTATCCATGATGCGGGCACATTCCAGACGAAGCTGCACGCCTGCAGCGGAATGGATGGCATTGTCAATGCAACCATGACAGGGAACAAAGCAGCCTAACATGGCAGAATTGGCAGCGTTTACGATTGCATCAACAGAAAGGCGGGTAATATCCCCTTGCCAGAGATAGATCTCCGGCTGTTCCTGAGATAAATCACCAAGGGATACAATCCCACGCTGCCTGTTCTCCTGTTGTAAATATTCGTCCTGTATGTCCGTAAAATCCTTTGAGACAGGCATGGGCGGACGCACGTTCATCAAAGCGCGAAGGAGATGTTTTTGTGCCTCTGTATCATGGGGGATGACAATTCCTTTGAAAGATTCTTCTTCGTTTTTCAAATAGTTGATTAAGAAAACACGCCGTTCTTTCTGTGTCATAATATCTCCCTTCTGTAAGAGAACCTCTGCCTATCCAGGAAGGACGTCAAAGGGCCCTCGACGGTTTATTCGGCGACGACGGAAATTCTCTGCTGGATATGATTGCCCTTTACCGCTTCATCGACCACAGCAATCGCATAATCTGCATAGCTGATGACGCTTTCCCCTTTGGCATTTCGGACCAATTCCTCCCCGCCCAGAATATAGTTTCCGGTTTTTGCTCCGTCTGGCTGAAAATCCCCAGCAGGGCTGATGTAGGTCCATTTCACATCGTTTCTGGTCCGAAGATCTTCCAGGGCTTTTCCCATATGAGAGGCCAGCGGCTTGAATTCTGCCGGGAAATCTACCCCGTCCATGACCTGCGCGGTGTGCTCTGGGTTTACATATAAACTGCCTGCACCGCCTACGACAAGAAGTCTGGTGTCTTGACCGCTTAAAATGTTGCAAAGGTGGTTCAGGGACGTGCTGTGCTGGGGCAGTGTCTCCAGCGTCCATGTGCCGAAGGCGTCAATGACAACGTCAAAACCGGTTAAATCAGATGCTGTAAGATGGAACAGGTCTTTCTGTATCACCTGCTGTGCTGCGGACTGATTCTCACTGCGTACCACGGCGGTAACGTCGAGACCTCTCTCCACAGCCTCCCTCACAATCAGCGATCCTGCTTTCCCGTTTGCACACACAACTGCGATTTTCATACGAAAGATACCTCCATAGTTTTCTTGTTTTTATTTGCGGTTTGCTGTTCCCGCTTGCAGGATTATAATATATCCATTGGGATAAAAAGTGAAGTAAGCACTTTAATGTGCCGTAGTCACCAAAAAGAAACCATTGCGGAGAATACAGCGTTTTTGCAGGTGAAATGGCAAGACGGCATGGTGGAAACCAGGTTCCGATTGTTGGGGGACCATGGGCAGGTTCTGCTTATCAGAAATGAGCTGGGCAGGATGAAAAATGATTTGTGGGAGGCGTGTCTCCCAGGAAAAAGAATCACAGGAATGAGGTATCATCTCATTCCTGTGATTTTCTTTCTTACGTCCGCCCCAAACCACGCCGGCGCTGCTTTCGAAAGCAGGCATCACAGAGCCGGCCGTGGTGATGGAGGGGGAGGGCGGTGCCGCAGAGGGCGCAGAAGCGAATGTTGTTTTTCAAACGGTGCAGGAGGATTTCGTTGATCTCCTCTGCGACCTCCTCCCGCCGGTCGTAGAGGGCGTCCTCATCCACCGGGCAGCCAAAGGCTTTGGCAAAGGAGAAGTACAGGTCTAACTTCCGGCAATAGAGCTCCAGGTCCGGCAGGGTCCGGGGGCCCTCCTGGGGAAGCTCGGGCTGAGGAAGGGCCTCTCCCTGCTGATGGAGGCGGAGGAAGTGGAAGAAGAGCGCCCGCAGCGGTTCCTCAGTCTCGTCAAAGGGGATGTTGGCTGCCCGGAGCTCCTGCTCCTTGGTCAGTTGGAAGCCCTGCTCCCGGAGCTTGGAGATGATGGTAAGATACCGGGTGATATCCAGCTTGACATAGGGCTCCACCGTGGGCATCTTGTTCCACTCGGTGAGGACCTCCAACAGGTCGAAGTCTACCATGAGAACCAGGTCGGAAAACCCTGCCACCGCCTGCTGGAGGGGGGGAACCACGGTGTTCAGCCCGGCCCGGATGGCCCCTAAGTTCTGGGTGGCGCCCACATAGCCCTTGTCATACATGCCGTACCGGCCGGCCCGCCCGGCGATCTGCTGGATTTCCTCGGGCTTGAGGGCCCGGCGCTCTACCCCGTCGAATTTTTCTGTGTCCATGAACAAAATCCGGCGGATGGGAAGGTTTAAGCCCATGCCGATGGCGTCGGTGGAGACCACATAGTCCATCTGTCCGGCCAGAAACCCCTCCATCTGCTTGCGGCGGGTGGCGTAGGGGAGGGCGCCGTAAATGATGGCGGGGGCCTTCCCCGCCTGCCGCAGGTCTTCCGCGACGCTGAGCACGCCGATCTTGGAGAAGGTGATGAGAGCGTCCCCCGGCTGGACCTGGGTGTAGTCCACGGTGTGGTTCATGCAGACCAAGGGGGTCTTCCGGTGGTGGACCTGCACCTCATAACTGTCTCCGCAGCTGGCGATGATGCGCAGGAGAAGGTCCTTGGCCTCCGGAGCGGCGCAGAGGTGGACCTCTGGCGCCAGGACCCCCAGAATGGCCCGGGTCCAGGCATAGCCCCGCTGCCGGTCGGCGATCATTTGACACTCGTCGATCACAGCCACCTCGTAGGGCTGTTTCAGGTCCAGCTTTTCTGCGGTGGCGGCCACGTGGGTGTCTCCCGCCCGGCGGTCCTCCTCCTCACCGGTGGTGAGGCTGCAGTCGATGCCGGCATCCAGCAAAACCTCCTGGGCTTCCAGGGCCAGCAGGCGCAGAGGGGCCAGATACACCCCGGTGCGGGCCTGCTTAAGGCGCTGAAACCCGGCGTAGGTTTTGCCGGTGTTGGTGCCGCCCAGGTGAAGAATGAAGTGGCGGTCCATGGCCCGGGCCTCAGGGTACTCGTCCTTGGGGTTCAGGGCCATGAGGACCTCTAAGCTGGTGCGGATGGCTTGGGGAACATAGCAGACGGAGTAGAGATAGCCCAAGGTTCGGGAGAGCAGCTGAGAGACGGGAAAGTCCTTCATCTGCAGCAGCGCCGGCAGATCGGCCTCCGGCTGGGCGGCGGTGAAGCTGCCGATGACCTGTTCCGCGGCGGCCCGGAGAACCCCGGGATACTGGGCCTTGACCAACCCGGCCAGGGGAGCGTCTGGATGATCCCCCAGCCAGACACCCGCTTGGACGAAGTGGGTGAGCACCCCGGGGAGCTGGGCCTCATCGCAGCGGGTTCCCAGGGAGAGAAATTGGTTGAGAAAGCCGGAAATCTGATTGGACCGCAGCCCCCGGCCCCGGGCGGCAGCGGGGAGGTGGGAGACAATGGCCTGGTGATAATATCCGGCCAGCACCCAAGGCCAGGTTTCCTCCCTGGGGGCGTCCTGCCAGGCCCGGCCCAAAAGGGCGGCTGCCGCTTGGGCCGCAGCCGCGGCGGCCTGCAGGTCGGCGCCCCGGGGCAGGGCCCCCCTGGATTTGGCCTGAAAGGCCGCGGTGGCCTCTGCGGCCCGGACATCGTCCCGGTGCCAATGGGGGACGGAGCGACCGTTGAAACGGCGGTATTGGGGACGGGGAAGAAGCTGTGCCATAAGTTCCTTGGTCCATCCCCGGCTTTTCAAAAGTCCTGGGGTCCAAAGCTTGCCTGATCTCCTGTTTGCCATCGCCGTCTCCCTCCTTATTGGTTCTCTTATTGTAGCATGTTTTCCGCCTGGGGGCAATCGGGACTCTGCCTTGACATTCTCCCCTGGACGGGCGTATCATAAAACCAGAAGCCTTGATTTTTTGAGATTTCATTGTTTTTATAAAAGAGGAGGTTCCATGGCAGAGCAGAAGCAGAAAAAGGCGGGGCTGACCATTTCCCTGGGGCGTCGGCCCAAAGTGTTGCTGCTGGGCAATGGGATGAACCGGGTCTATGGCGGCGCCTCCTGGGCGGGGCTGCTGGAAAAGATCAACCGGACGTCCTTTACCGCCGACCAGGTAAAGTCCATGCCCTTTCCCATGCAGGCGGTTTTGCTGAGCCGGGACCAGGTGGATGTTTCCCTCCAGGACCTGCAGCGGGAGCTGACCCAATGCGAGGTCCATCCCTGGCTGGGGGAGCAGCTGCGGCGTCTGCTGGCGATGCCCTTTGACTGCATCCTGACCCCTAACTTTACCTATGAGGTGGAGTGCGCGCTGGTCCCTGACTTTATGGATCATCCCCTGCGCTATCTCCGCCATACTGCGGCGGTTCCTCGGGCGGAGAAGGGGTTTATGCTCCACACCTATTATAATCTGCCCCGGCCCCAGGGGGATCTTCCCCTGTTTCATGTCCATGGGGAGGCCAGGGTGCCCAATACGGTGATTTTGGGCCATTACTACTATGGCAATCTCCTCTTCTGCTGTGATGAATACCTGACCCACCGGGCGCCGGAGCAGCGTTATCCCCTGTGGCCGGGGCATGGGTCTCTGCCGGCGCTGAGCTGGCTGGATTACTTTATTTTGGGAGATGTCTATTCCCTGGGATTTGGCTTTGATACCTCGGAGATGGACCTGTGGTGGCTGCTGTGCCGGAAGAAGCGGGAGCGGGCCCCCCACGGGGACCTGTGGTTTTTTGAGCCGGAGCGTCAGTCCGCTGAGACCAAACGCGCCCTGCTGGAGGCCTACCATGCCAAGTGCGTGTCCCTGGGATTCAGGGAGCCGGGGGCGGGGGACTATCGGGCCTTTTATGAAGCGGCAATCCAGGAGATTGGACGGAGGCTCACGGAGGAAGGAGGAGCCAGCCAGAGGGAGTAGGCGAACGGGACCGCCTGAGGAGGGGGAGATGGGAATGAGAAAAATCCACTATGGCTGGGTGATTTGTGTGACCTGCACCTTGCTCCTGTTTGTGACCATGGGGACAGTATCCAATGGATTCTCCATTTACCTGCCCTATATCATGGCGGAGCGGGGGCTGACCCATGCCCAGACCTCCTCCCTGGTGACCCTTCGCTGCCTGGTGGCCTTTGTGGCCATGCTCCTGATTGGAGGATACTATCGAAAGGTGTCCCTGCGGGTGGGGACCGGGCTTGCCGTGTGCTGTGCGGGGCTTGCCTTTTGGCTGTACAGCGCGGCGGAGACCTACCCGCTTTTTTGTGTGGGGGCGGCAGTGTCCGGGATCAGCTATGGTCTGGGCTCGATGATTCCTGTCTCCATCCTCATCAACCGTTGGTTTGACCAGCATCGGGCGCTGGCACTGAGCATCTGCGCTTCGGGCAGCGGGATTGCGACCATTGTTCTGCCGCCGGTCACCACCCATTTGGTGGAACGGTTTTCCATGTCTGCGGCCTTTCGCATGGAAGGGGCGGCCATTCTTGTTTGTGCGGGGGTGGTTCTGCTGGTCCTGCGGAATGACCCCAGGGAGAAGGGGTTGCGTCCCTGCGGGCAGACGGAGATACCACCAGAAGCGCCGGCAACGGCGGTGTCTCCCTCCCAGGGGGCGCTGGGGAGACGAACCTGGATCTTACTGGGCTGCGCCAGCTTATTTATGGGTGCGGTGGCCAATCCGGGCTTTTCCCATCTATCCGTGCTGTATACCTCGGAGGGGTTTGCACCGGCCACGGTGGCGCTGATGATCAGCGGCACGGGGGTGATGATTACCGTGGGCAAGCTCCTCTATGGGGAGACCACAGACCGGATCGGCGGGCGGGGGTCCTGCCTGCTGTTTGGCGGGGTTCTGCTGGCTGGGCATCTGCTGTGCTGTTTGGCCTTTGTCCAGAGTACGGCACTCAGCGTGGTCAATGTCCTCTGCCTGGGACTGGGCTATCCCATCGCCACCATGGGTCCCTCTGTATGGTCCAATGATTTGGCCGCGCCGGAGCAATACCCCGTGGTGGTCCGGCGGCTCCAGGTGATCTATGCCGGCGGTGCCCTCCTCTTCGCCAGTCTCCCGGGCCTGTTGGCGGACCGGCTGGGCGGGTATATCCCGGCCTACCTGCTGTTTTCCGCCATCATTGCCCTCACCCTCCTCTGCATTGCTTTGGCCTATCGGTCGGGGGAAGGCGACCGGTGAGATAGAAAAAGAGAACGTCCTCCGTGCGGTTTTCCGCTCGGAGGACGTTTTTTTGATCTCAGGGGGCAGTTCCATCTTGGGGGGAAGTGCCGGCAGGCGGCTGTTTGGCTGGCCGGTCAAAGTCAGGCAGAAGGAAGGTGCCCACCAAAAAGGTGAGGGAATACAGCGCGGTGAACATCATGGCCACAGTCCAGTTGACGGTGTTGGCCAGGTGGACCACAATGGCATAGATAATCATCTGTAAAATGTATGCGCCGGTCCAGTAGAGGGTGAGGATCACGGCGACCTTTTGCGGGGTAGCGCCTGGCAGGCGGGCGGGCAGGGTGAACAGAGAGGGGGTGGAAATAAAGATCACAAAGCCCAGCAAAATGGCGCATACGGTGGCCAGAACGGCGGAATTGGTGAGAATCATGGCGAAAAAGAGAATGGACTGGGCAACCCCAGAGAAACGGAACAGCGTGATCTGCCGTTTGAGCTTTTTGGCCAGGACGATGCCCAGGATCGTGCCTGGAATCCCCGTCAAGGCGATCATCAGGGAGATAAACTGTGCGTCCACTGTGAAGTCGGGATGCAGGGGAAACAGATACAGCATGACGGTGTACATCACCAGACGGCCAGTCATGGTAAAGAGGAATTTATAGAGAAAGGGCTCTCGTAAGCCGTCCCGATAGCGGTAGACCGTGGAGGAGAGGGTCTCCTCTTTGGCCTTTTCCGCAATGGGATATCCCCGACCCACAAAGAGCCAGAGAACCAGAAAAACCACGCTGAAGATCCCGTAAAAGAGGATGACGCTGCGCCAGGACCCCAGCCACCCCCGGACGGCGGTGACGCTGAGCAGGGCGATGAGATTGCCGGTATTGGGGCCGGCGTTGTTCAGCCCGATGAAGATGGGCTGCTGTTTGGGCTCAAAGCAATAGACCACATAGGGGGTCATGCAGATCATCAGAATCGCGCCGCCGAATCCCAGCAGAAACCGCGTGAGAATGAAGGCGGGAAAAGAGGTGGAAAACGCCCCCACAACCACCGCGCAGATCAGCAGGCAGGACAGGGAGACCGTCCGCTTAGGGCCCAGCTTCAGAAGAATCCAGGCGGCGACAAAGTTTCCCAGAATTTTGGCCGCGGAGATGGCGTTGTTGACAGAGGAGGGAATGGTATACACGCCGAATTCCTGGGCCATGTCCGTTGTGACGATGGACCCAACCATCCAGGAGGCACTGAAGAAACAGTAGGCAAAAAACAAGAGCAATTCAATGGAGAGGGCCCGCTTGGGGCCAATGACCTTGGGTGGCAAGGGAGACGCCTCCTTTTTTGAGCCCCCAGTTTTGGGGGCATAATAAAGCTATTGTACCTTGAAAATGACCATTCGTCAAGGAAAACGGAGCCTCCTTTTGGGCAAAATGGAGAGAAAACCCAAAAAAGGGACGGTTTTGTCGGAAGGAAGAGAAAACGGTTGAAAAAGGAGCAGTCTGTCTTGCAGGGGATTTGGCGGTGGTGGAGCAGAGCCGCCTGAACCGGCAAGCACAAAAAATGGAAAAAAACCAGCAGTTCCCGGTGTTCGGGGACAGCTGGTTTTTGTTATTCTGGGAAGGGGAACGTGCGACGCCGGACAGAAAGGGAGGAGAGACGTGAGAGGAAAGCGATATGGGTACATCCGTGTTTCCAGTACAGACCAGAATGAGGACCGGCAGAAGCTGGCTATGGCGCAGGTGGCGGTACCGGAAAAGGATATTTATATGGACAAGCAGTCTGGCAAGGACTTTGAGCGCCCGCAATACAAGCGGCTGGTGAAAAAACTGCGACCGGGCGATTTGCTCTACATTTTGAGCATCGACCGGCTGGGGCGCAACTATGAGGAAATCCAGACCCAGTGGCGGGTTTTAACCAAAGAGATCGGGGTGGACATCTGCGTGTTGGACATGCCCCTGCTAGATACCCGCAACGGCAAGGACCTCATGGGGACCTTCATCGCGGATCTCGTGCTCCAGATCCTGTCCTTTGTGGCACAGAATGAGCGGGAGAGTATCCGCAAACGCCAGGCCCAGGGGATTGCTGCGGCCAAGGCCCGGGGTGTCCATCTTGGCCGTCCTTCTTCCGCCCGGCCGGATAATTTTAGTAAGATTGTCCGAGCCTGGGAGGCCCAGAAAATTACCTTTGAAGAGGCTCTCCACCGCTCGGGCCTGGGGCAGTCCACCTTTTATCGCCGCCTTCGGGAATACCGGCTGGAGGTGGGAGAAGAAAGAAGGAAATAATGGAGAGAGCAAAAATCAGCTATCAAAAGGTACACCTTTTGATAGCTGATTTTCTTGCTCTCATTTTATCTTCAATAGATAAATAAAGCAAGGTTTTTTTCGGCGTTTATTGAAGAATTGACGAAAAACTGTGGCATTTGCAAAGAAAATAGAGGACTTTCAAAAGGTGTACCTTTTGAAAGCGGAAAGGAGCAAATGAAACAGACAGTGAGGAAACCCCATTCAGAAAGAAGGAGGAAGTAAGATTGAAGAGAAAACGATGGTTGGCAATGGCGCTGGTGTTCTGCCTTTTGGGAACTACGGTTCCGCTGACGGCGCTGGCAGCAGGGGAAGACGGGGAGGTTCAGTATATCGTAAGTAACGATGGAACAACCTTGACCATCCAAGGCGATGGTGAGATCACCAGTCAGGCTTTGAATGCCAATGTGACAGCGGAACAGAAAAAGACACTCACTTCTGTGGAGATTGGCGCCGGCGTTACAGGGATTGCAGATGGTTACAGCTCGGTATTTCCCGCGGGTGTAACCAACGTTACCCTGAAGGGATCGGGGGCGTTCCGATTTGGCAAGTATTCTTTTAAGGGACAGAAAAATCTAACGGTGCAGTCAGAGCGTACATCCCTTGCCATTGGAAGCTATGCTTTTCACAATGCTGTACTAACCGAGTTTCCAATGGACCAACTGCATACCATTGGAAGCTATGGGTTTTCCAATGCGGTTTTGCCGTTGGAGGGGGAGACGCTGACGCTGCGGATAGAGGACCAGGTGGATGTGGAGGCACAGTACCCGGCCATTTCTGTGGGGAGCTGTGCGTTCAGCGGCGTAAAAAATAAAGAAGGAACCGCTTTTTCCAAGGCGAGCGTTACCATTGGGGGAACGGTTCAATTTGGCGATTATTCTTTCAATGCAAGCGATGTATTTGGAAGCAGTGCGGCCTTGGAGGAGCTCACCTTCCACCTGAAGGAGGGAGCCTATCTCATCTTTGGAGGAGGTGCCTTGGGAATCCCCGCTCTGCGCAGCGCTGTGTTTACCGGGACGGGACAGATTGATTTTCAGCATCCCAGCTATCGCTATGTGCAGGCAGCACCCTTTCGCAACGGGAAGCAAGTGGAAACCCTGGATTTCAGTGGATTTACCGGGGAGATCACATTTGCTAAAAATATGTTTCATGCCAGTGCAACTTCAAAACCAGGGCTAAAGCAGGTGATCTTGGGGGAAGGGTGCCAGGTAACGAAAATCCGGGAAAAGGCATTTGCCTACTGTACGCAGCTGGAGACCTTTGACTTTTCCAAGGTGACAGGAGAAATTGCAGGAGAGGCGTTTCGAGACACCGGGTTGAAAGGAGCATTGGACCTGAGCCGGGTGACCGCCATAGAGGTGGGTGCCTTCGAAAACGTCACAGGGGTGACGGATTGGAGTGCAATCTGTCAGGGGGCCGAGGCGGGTATCCTGAAAAAGCTGGAATACAGCAATGTATTTCTCAAGGACGACGCGGTATGGGACTTGGTGGAGCGAGCAATGGACGGTAAGTTCCGCCTCAACCAAGACGGCGGGTATCCGACGTTGCGGCCCACCGACAACGCATGGGAGGACAGTCACCTGGGTGAGAAGAACGGACTGGGCGCGGCCTCCACACAGCTGACCAAGGCGGCCAAATGGACCGACGAAGACAGGACGACAGCCCAAGTGGAGATTCAGGCGGCCTATGCGCCGGACCGGCAGAGAGATTTCGTGTTTGTCCTGGACACCAGCACCTCCATGGAGCAGGTCAACGGACAGGGCGCGGCCCTGAACAAGATGTATGAGATGCTCTCCAAAGTGGCGGATGTGACCGAAACGCTGCTGACCTCCCAGGAGGTGGACAGCCGGGTGGCGGTACTGTCTTTTGGCAGCGGGGTGAACGCAGCTTCTGCGGGCTTTTTTCAGGAGGCCAACGCGGCGCATGCCGGGGAAGTGATCCGAGGCCTAAGCTGTGAGGGGAGGACCAATTACACTGCAGGATTGGAAAAGGCGGTGGACTATCTCCGCATGGCCCAAAGCCTGGGGCGTTCGGTCTCGGTGGTCTTTCTTTCCGATGGGGAGGCCAATGAGGACACAGAGGGAATCCCCGCAGCGGCGCAGGCGATACAAGCCCTTGGGGTTTCGACCATTGGGGTGCTCTATAAAAGGGAACCGACAGAGCAGGAGAAGACCTATATGGACCAGGCCTGCACGGAATTTTATCTGGCTGAGGATACGGACGGGTTCAGTCGGGCGGTGAACCGTACCATCTATGATGCTTTCCGTACCTTTACGCTGACGGATGTGGTGGGAGAGGATTTTCAGACCATCCAGCAGGCGGCGATTCAAGTGACTGGCGGCACGGCGACGCTGGCAGAAGACGGACGCACCGTCACCTGGGACCTGTCGGGGACAGAGCCCTATGAGACCTATACGATGACCCTCCATCTGACCCTTGCCCCTGGACAGGATGGCACATATCCGGCGGGGACTTTTGCCACCAACCAGGGAGAGAGCGTCCTGAGGGAGCAGGGGACGGAGAAGGTACAAAATCAGGTGGCCTCGCCCCAGCTGCGCCGGGGAAGCCAAGACGGTGGAGGCGGTGGAGGTGGCGGGGGAGAGACCCGGTATACCCTCCGCTATGATTCCCGGGGAGGAACCTCCTACCCGCCGGAACAGTACCCCGGCGGAACGAAGGTCCTGCTGGAAAAAGTACCGACACGGGAGGGGTATACCTTCACCGGCTGGTATGGGGAGGAAACATTGAGTAAGCGGCTTACAGAGGTGACAATGACTTCGGACCGGACGGTGTACGCCGGCTGGCAGGCCACATCGGTGCCGGATATGCTCAACGGAGCAGATCACTTTGCCTATGTGATCGGATACCCGGACGGTCAGGTGAAGCCGGGGGGCTCCATTACCCGGGCAGAGGTGGCCACCATTTTCTTCCGGCTGCTGAAGCAGGAAATTCGGGACGGAAACCTGACCCGGGTCAATGGGTTTACCGATGTACAGGACGGCAGCTGGTTTCAGCAGCCGGTGTCTACCATGTCGGCTCTGGGCATTCTCAAGGGGCGGACGGAGGAACGCTTCGCGCCCAATGCCCCCATTACCCGGGCGGAGTTTGCGGCCATCTGTGCCCGGTTTGACACTGGAGTGTCCGACGGATGCAGCGAGTTTACGGACCTTGCAGGGCACTGGGCCCGGGAGGAGATTGGAAAGGCGGCCAGTCTGGGATGGATTCAGGGGTATGAGGACGGAACATTTCGTCCGGACCAATCCATTACCCGGGCCGAGGCGATGACCATGATCAATCGGGTGCTGAACCGTCTTCCCGCCGCCAAGGAGGACTTGCTGCCCGGCATGCTTCAGTGGCCGGACAACCAGGACCCAGGGGCCTGGTACTATCTGGCGGTGCAGGAGGCCACCAACAGCCATACGTGGAAGGAGAAAGGGGAAATTTCTGAGCAGTGGACGGAACTGACTGAGGCGCCGGACTGGAGCCGTTACGAGACCTGACCTGTGCAGCCGCAGCGTAGGGCGCCGAGGGAAAGCAGGGAAACGGAGAGAATTTTTGCGCTTTTCGGCAGGAACCCTGGAGAATCTGGGAAAAAGAAGGAGAATCCCCCTTTTCAGAAGAACTGGAATCCGCTAAAATAGAACGGGAAAAGCCAAAGAGAACCGGGAACCCTGGCGGCGTCCAGCATGGGCAGGGGGCCTGGGAGAAAAGGGGAGAGGACTGTGCCGAATTACCGCTTGACCCTCTGCTATGACGGGACCCGCTGGAAAGGGTGGCAGAAGCAGGGAAATACTGAACAGACCATTCAGGGAAAGCTGGAGGCCCTTCTGTCCCGCCTGCTGGATCAGCCGGTTGAGGTAGCCGGTTCCGGACGAACCGACGCGGGGACCCACGCAAAAATGCAGGTGGTCTCTTTCCGGGCCAAAACCCAAAAGACCACAGAGGAGATCTTGGCCGGCCTGCGCCGCTATCTGCCGGCGGACATTGGCGCTATCCGGCTGGAGCGGGCGGAGCCCCGGTTCCATGCCCGCCTGTCCTGCACTGGGAAAACCTATGTCTACCGGATATGGAACAGCGATCTGCCCAATGTCTTTGAGCGCAACTATTTGTATCACCTGCACGAACCTCTGGACCTGGCGGCTATGGTTCAGGCTGCGGAGGACCTCTGCGGCACCCACGACTACCGGGCCTTCTGCTCCCTGAAGAAATTCAAGAAGTCCACGGTGCGCCGGGTGGAGTCCATCACCATTCAAGCCTTGGGGCCGGAGCTTCGCTTTACCCTGAGTGGGGACGGCTTTCTTTACCACATGGTGCGAATCCTGGTGGGAACCCTGCTGGAGGTGGGCCGGGGACATCTGCGGCCCGAGGATATGGCGGACATTCTGGCCTCCCAGGACCGACGCCGGGCGGGAGAGACCGTACCGGCCTGCGGCCTGTGCCTGGAGGAGGTCCGCTATTAAGGACAGAAAAAAGCCCTTGCGCTGAAAGGCGCAAGGGCTTTTTTGAGTTCAGGAAAGGGGCTTGTCGTCCTTCATCATCGTCTCCGCCGCCACGCACAGCAGAATGATGACCGCGCCGAGAATCCCTGGGGTGGAGAGCTGCTCCCCCAGAAGAAGACGGGAGAACATGGCCGTCATCACAGGGCAGAAACACTGGAGCAGGGCCACGGTGCGGGAGGAGAGCACCCCCAGCGCCGCGTTTTGGAGCAGATAGCCGGCCACAGTGCAGAAGAGGGCCAGGTAGAGGATGCTCATCCAAACCGAGGGGGTGGCCGCGCCCAGGTGAATTCCCTGGTCAAAGGCCAGGGCGCACAGCAGGGCCATGAGGGCTGAGGCGGCGGTCTGGAGGGTGGTGAGGGTGACGGGGTCCACCCGGTCCAGGGCGTGCTCGCCAAAAATCAGGGCCCCGGCCAGCAGAAGAGCGGAGAGGAGGGAAAAGACTTCTCCCAGACCAAACCCGGACAGCCCGCCCAGGCCGCAGAGCAGGTAGAGCCCCACAAGGACCAGCAGCTGAACCGGAATGTGTTTTTTTCCAAACTTGCGGCGGTAGAAAGCCAGGGCCAAAAGTGGGGTCATCACCGTGGACAGGGAGCGCAGAAAGGCCACGGAGGTGGCGGCGGTGAGCTCCAGGGCGATGTTGTTGGCCACATAGGCGCCCCCCATGCAGAGGCTGGGAAGCAGCCAGTCCCGGGGGGAGCAGACCTTCAGTCCCCGCCAGATTCGCCGGCCGAACACCAGCAGCAGAAAGGCCAGGGCAATGCCGTAGCGGGCGGTCAGCAGGGAATAGACGGGGAGAACCTCATAGGCGGACTTGGAAATGGGGTCCCCCAGCCCATACAGTACACTTTGCAGAAAGATAAACAGGAAAGGGAGCCAGCGCAGGGAGGCGCCCTTCCGCAGGGGGAGCCGGGTGACAGGGGTGGATTGGTCTGACATGGTGATTCGCCTCCATCCGGAAAAAGCTGGCGGCTGACAGCGGCCGTGCTTCCCGATTATACAATATGGGGCAGGGAAAGACAAGGCTTCCCATGGATACAGATTGTTCACAGGGTTTTTAAGTTCAGTTAAAGAAGCCTTGGTATTCTGAAGCTGCTCCGGGGGAAGGCCCGGGGAAAGAAAAAAGGAGGCGGTGGTATGCGGCTGCTGCTGGCGGAGGATGAGCGGTCCCTGGCCCGGGCCCTCACGGTGCTGCTGCGAAAAAACAACTATGAGGTGGACGCGGTTTACGACGGGGAGGAGGCGATGGCCTATCTGGGGTCCGGCAACTATGACGGGGCCATTCTGGACATCATGATGCCAAAGCGGGACGGGATCGATGTGCTGTGTCAGCTGCGCCGGCAGGGGAACCGGCTGCCGGTGCTCCTGCTCACCGCCAAGTCCGAAGTGGACGACAAAGTGCTGGGGCTGGACAGCGGCGCCAACGATTATTTGACCAAGCCCTTTGCCAGCCAGGAGCTGCTGGCACGCATCCGGGCCATGACCCGGGAACAGACGGTACAGGCCACCTCCCGGCTTCAGGTGGGAAACATCACCCTGGACCGGGCCACCTTTGAGCTCTCCTCTCCCACCGGCCGGCTTCGGCTGGCCAACAAGGAATTTCAGATGCTGGAGCTGCTGATGTGCAACCCCCGGAACCTCATCTCCACCGAGCGGTTTTTGGAGAAAATCTGGGGGTATGACAATGAGGCGGAGATCAACGTGGTCTGGGTCTACATCTCCTATCTGCGAAAAAAGCTCGCCGCGCTGCATGGGAACATTCAGATCAAGGCCCGGCGGAACGCGGGGTATTACCTGGAGGAGGCCATATGATCCGGAAACTCCGGACCAAGCTGGTGGCGGCGGCCATGCTCTCTCTGCTGGCGGTGCTGACGGTGATTTTAGGGGTGATTCTCCTGACCAACTATCGGGGAATTGTCTCTGACGCGGACCGCATCCTGGACCTGCTGGCGGACAACCAGGGCAAGTTTCCAGAGATCAAAGCGGACTTCGACTGGGAGGAACTGGGCCCCCGGCACCGGTCCGTAGAGCTGGGCTATGAGACCCGATATTTTTCCGTGCTCCTGGACCGGCAGGGAACAGTTTTGGCCACGGACACCGGAAAGATCGCCGCAGTGGATGAGGAGACCGCGGCCAGCTATGCCCAGGCCGTCTGGGCCCAGGACAGTCCACGGGGATTTTGGCAGGACTACCGGTATTTGGAGGCGCGGGAGGGGGAGAACACGCGGGTGATTTTCCTGGACTACGGCGCCCACCTGTTTACCTTTCACAGCACGTTGGTGACCAGCCTTTGGGTGGCGGCGTCGGGGCTGCTGGCGGTGCTTCTGCTGCTTCTGCTGCTGTCCCGGCGGATCATTAAGCCGGTGATCGAGGGACATGAAAAGCAAAAACGCTTCATCACGGACGCCGGCCATGAGATCAAAACCCCCATTGCCATCATCCAGGCGGACACGGAGGTCCTGGCCCTGGAGACGGGGGAGGAGAATGAGTGGATCGTGGACATTCAAACCCAAATTAAGCGTTTATCCACCCTTACCAATGATCTAATCTACCTGTCCCGCATGGAGGAGGAGCAGGGACGGCAGCAGTTTCTGCCGCTGCCCTTCTCCGAACTGGTGGCCGAGGCCGCCCAAGCGTTCCAGGCGGTGGCCAAGCGCCAGAACAAGACGCTGTCCGTGGATGTTCAGCCTATGCTCACCCTGGTGGGCGAGGAGAAAAGCCTGGTGCAGCTGGTGTCCATCCTTCTGGACAACGCGCTGAAATATTCGCCGGAGGGCGGGCAGATCGCCCTGCGTCTGTCCCGACAGGGCAAACACCTGCGCCTGTCGGTGGAGAACACGGCGGAAGTGCTGAGCAAGGAACTGCTGGAGAATATGTTTGACCGGTTTTACCGGGGGGATGCCTCTCGAAACTCCGGCCAGGGGGGATATGGCATAGGGCTGTCCATTGCAAAGGCGGTGGTCCAAGCCCACCGGGGGAAGCTCTCCGCCGCGGCCAAAGGGACGGACCGCCTGGTGATTACGGCGCTGTTTCCCAGCGCGTGAAGTCCATGACAAGTCCGGTGAGGGGCAAAAAGAGGCGCGGTTCCCGGACTTGGTGGGCCGGAACCGCGTCTTTTTGAGGGAGCACATCTCCCTGTGGGAAGAAGGAGGGATCGCAAATGACAGCGAACGAGTTTTACGGCCCGGAGCTGGCGCAGATGCGTCTGGCCGAGCGTCAGGTTCTGGAGGCGGTGGAGGAACTGCAGCGGGTATGGAAGGCCCAGGGGCGGCAGTCTCCCGTGCTTTATACCAGTTCCCGGATCAAATCCCCGGAGAGCATGTGCCGCAAGCTGGCCCAGCGGGGACAGCCACAGACCCGGCAGGCGGCGCTGACCCGGGTCCGGGACGCGGTGGGGGTCCGGGTGATCTGCGGGTTTCAGGACGATGTGTATCAGGTTGCCCGGTGGCTGGAGGACCAGGCGGCGTTTTCCGTGCTGGAGACCAAGGACTACATCTCCTACCCCAAGGAGAATGGCTATCGAAGCTACCACCTCATTTTGGGCCTCCGGGCGGGGCCGGGGCGGGGGATGACGGTGGAGGTGCAGCTGCGGACCATCGCCATTGATTTTTGGGCCAGTCTGGAGCACCAGCTCAAGTACAAACGGCAGGTCCCTCATGCCCGCCTGGTCCGGGAGGAGCTTCGGCGCTGTGCCGATGAGATCGCCTCTGTGGACCTGTCTATGGAGACCATTCGGGAGCTGCTGGCCGGTAGTTTCTGACCGGTTACGCCTCAGGGGCGGAGGTCCGGGGATGGGTTCGGCGCCAGAGAATGCCCGCCACCACGCAGAGCAGCCCCAGGAGCAGAAAGCCCAAGATGATCAGGAACATCACGTTGGCGCTCATGGCGGCGGCCCAGTTGTGAAAGTCAATGGGGAGGATCAGCTGATAGGGGGTACTGGTGAAATAGCCCATGTGCAGATAGATCTGATCCAGAACAAAGGGCGCCAGCCAGATCCACAGGCCGGTCCACGCCAGCCCCACCCCGGCCCGGAACCACCGGCCCAGGGGGAGGTAGCGCAGGGCGCCCAGCCAGCCCCAGGGAAGGGCCAGACACAGCAGGGCAATGGGCAGCATGGGCAGGGGAAAGTCCCCGGTGCGTCCCTCCCAGGCCAGGCCCGCCAGCAGGAGAATGGACTCAAAGGACAGATAGACCACCGCCTTGTGCCGGGACCAGTTCCAGGGCAGGGGGAGCTGCCGGAGCAGGAGGGGGAGCAGGGCAATGCCCAGTCCAAACACCGTCCAGAGCGCGGCGCTGAGGAACCACGTGCCCCCGGTGTACAGACAGGCCACCCCGAACAGGGCGAGAAGCAGCAGAAGCTCGATGCCCACGTAGAGGGAGACCTTCCGGTGGGCCAACTCCTCCGGCAGGGGCAGGGCGCGCAGGGCGAAGGGGAGGAAGACCAGGCCCATACCAAACAGCACGCTCACCCCGGCGATGAGGAACCAGTCCCCGCCGGTATAGAGACAGCAGACCAGCAGCAACAGCAGCAGGCAGCCGGTGAAGCCCCCCAGGCTGGCCAGTCCCCGCCGTCCCTCTGGAACGAAGGTGGGCAGCAAGGTAAGGGAGGCCACCATGAGTTCTGAGGCCAGGACGATCCAGAACCAGGTGAGGGCATGCTGGCTGAGCAGGTTGCCCAGCAGACAGCCCAGGGTGATCAGGCCATACAGGATATATTGTCCCAGCCGGTAGTTTCGGGTCAGCTGCAAATATTTTTTGGCCAGCTGTTCCGCCCGCCTGCCCTCGGTGTCTTCGCTGGAGGACAGCAGCTCTTTCTCACTGCATTGCAGGACCTGACAGATGCTCTGGAGCAGGGTGATGTCAGGGTAGGCCAGCCCCGTCTCCCTTAATTAAAGATATTGTTGGGTAAAAAAGAAAGGTCAGTCGATTTTGCCGATGAAGCGGTAGTAGATTTCTACTTCCTGCTCACGGCTTCCGTCCTCGCCCTTGACAGCTTCGTGGACGGTTATTTTTTCAATTAGAGTGTTCAGAAGTTCGGCGGTCAGCTCCACAGGGTTGACATACTGTTTCATCAGGGCAATCCACTTTTCAGCATCCGCTGCGGTCTGTACGGCGGCTTCCATCGTTTCGTGAAGCTGTCTTATTTTTGTTTCAAGCTCCTTTTGCTCGTTCTGGTACTTCTCGGACAGCATATTGAAGTTATACTCGGTTATGCGTCCGGCAGACCAGTCCTCATACATTTTAGCAAACAGCCCGTCAACCTCGGCTTTACGCTTCTCTGCCTTTTTCAGCTCCGCAGCCTGCTTTTTCTTCGCAGAGTTTCTTTCCCTGTCGCTGGCATTGAGCAGGCGTTTCAGCAGCTTGTCCTCGTCTTTCTGTGCCAGCATAGACCAGTATTGCAGTCTTGCAAGCACATAGGCATACAGTACATCATAGCGGATATAGTGCATGGAACACTGGCGTAATCCCTGCCCGTTCTTGCTGCAATGGTAGTACCCGTATGGGTTCTTATTCTGCTTGTTTTCCCCATAGGCTAAAGACCATCCGCAGTCTGCACATTTTATCA